>Ga0265313_10000309_pt1 | contig 53027 bp, 47 predicted proteins | sample 4123metaG_FD_203122 | JGI IMG/M metagenome (GOLD analysis project Ga0265313, IMG submission 203122) | Rhizosphere microbial communities from Carex aquatilis grown in University of Washington, Seatle, WA, United States - 4-1-23 metaG | ecosystem: Host-associated > Plants > Roots > Rhizosphere >... | reverse complement strand
CCCCCACCGCTAAGAAGCCCTCCGGGTCGCGGCTCTAGCCTGTGGCGAGTCATTGTTGCTGGGCTGGCACTCGCGGCGCGGCCTCATTGGCTGATATGTCGTTCCACTTAACCGTGCCCGCGTTGACGACGCGCCGGTGCACCCGGACTTCGCCGACGACCTGAGCCCACCCTCCCTACATCCCTTGTTCGCCGAGCGCCTTTCCTCCGGCAGGAGGGGGCGCTGCTGACGCATGCAGTGCTCGGCTATTGAATGCTCGGGGCCGGGTGCGGTATTATCCACCTGATCTTCGCGAGGATGGCGCTCAAAGGACGAAAAAAGCGTGCCAAAAGCGTGCCAAGCGAGGCTCAGATAGCGAGTTAAGTTTTTGAGAATGTGAGGCAAAGGCGAAAAGCGGTTGGACCTTCCCAAGCTTACGACGAGGGTTCGATTCCCTTCACCCGCTCCACTCCATAGCGCCACATAGCTTCCGTTTACGCGAGCTATTTCAAAGACTTATACTCCCTTCTCGAGCGAGGCGTGGTTTTCAGCGCAACACCGCGCACCACCGCAAGACTCGCGAAAGGCGTGCCAAATCCGTGCCAAGTTTGCTGACCGACATGACCGTGCGGAAGCTTCCCGCCGGTTTGCACTTCGATGCCAAACTTCCCTCGTTCGGGATACGGGTGGGCACGCGGTCACGCACCTGGATCGTGATCAAGGGACCCAACCGTACGAAGGTCTCGCTCGGCAGCTACCCCGAGGTCACGCTACAGGAGGCGCGCAAGAAGGCCATGGCCGCCTTTGTCGCGCCCGAGGTGGCGCGCGCCAGGATCACATTCCCCGAAGCCCGCCAACAGTTTCTGGCGCTCGATCGATGGCGCCCGCAGTCATCTGGCGCGGCCGAAGGCTTGATCCGTAGTGTGGCGGCTCTCGTCAAATCAGGAAAGGTCTGAACGGCGCTCTACACGCTGAGCATTGCGGTTCGTGACCTGAAAATCGATCCCAAGCCGTAATAAAACAAAGCTCACTGGTACCCGCTGAGCATTGTGCCGAAGGCGTGGGCCCTCGAGATCATTCCGCAGAGCCCGCGGAAATGCGATTGCTGGCAGCCGTTTGTCACCGTTTTAGACATCGGCTCTACCAGCTCCATCCCTAGATGCGTGCGACATGCTTTTGCACCATCGAGACGTCTAAGGCTACGCAATCGTGGCCCGGATAGTAGTTGCGGAAAGAGCCTGTGACTGCCTCTGGCAAGCCGAACGCCGCGCGGAGAGAACGCGTCGCTATTGCAATCTGCGGATCCTACGGCGTGTGGTCCACGGTTCGTCGCGGCGACGTGGCCGCAAGCCAGCCGGACAGACTATCGTGCCGGACTAGCCGTTCGTCGTTTGATTGGCATAGGGCTTTCGGCCCAGGTGCGCTCAGCAATTCGCCAGCTGCTATTTCATGCTTGGCCCAGCCTCGAACACCATCTCGCTCTTGCCGTCTCGCCAGACGTGCACCTCGGCCACGCTGCCCTCGGTGGCCAGGCGCTTTGCTTCGAATATCGCCATCGCCACCGCCTCATGCGAAGACAGGAACGATCTGGGCACCTGATGGTGGTTCGTCACGATCCAACCGACATTGCCTTCAATGACGTCTATGCGCTCTGCGGGAGCCACGGCTGCTGGTCCCTGGCCGGCCCAACAGAGGCCCTCGCGATCAGTTCGGGGGAGACGATCGTCCTGAGATCGCCCCTGTCACCGCCGTTGATATTGGCTACAAGCAGCTCAGCGAGCGGTTCGCACGCGTTGGTGAGAGGCGACCAGGTCACCGAGAGCGGTGGGGAGAACGCCGACGCGATCACGTCTGGAACGTCGTCGTCGTGGGCAATGACGGAGACGTCCGCGGGGATAGAGAGCTGTTTTTCCGCGAGGGCTCGATAGACGCCGCGGGCAGTGAGCGTAGAGGCGCACAGGAAGGCGGTGGGAGCCGGACCATGCCTGCCGCCAAGGGCGGTCAGCGCCGCCGCGTAGCCGCTCGATTCCGAGAGGGGGCCGTGACTGACGAAGGCGCCCGGGATCTCGACCTGCCGGCGCGCGAGCGCGCCGCGGAAGCCGGCGAGGCGATCGTGCGCGTAAGCGAGCCCAACCGGTCCATTAAGCAGGGCAATGCGCCGGTGTCCAAGATCGAGCAGCAGATCTGTTGCGAGCCGTGAGACCTCGGTGTTGTCGAGGTCGTAGCACGGGTAGGACGCATCGGTGTGGGAGCGTCCATGCACGACGAACGGCATGTCGTGGTCCTCGAGCAACTCGATCCTTGGGTCGCCCGGCCGGGGAGCGTTGATGATGAAGCCATCGACCGTTCCGGCCGAGAGCAGGTTGCGATAGGGCTCGAGTTCGTCACCACCGCCGCCGACGTGCAGGATGAGGTCGTATCCTCGCTTCGCGAGTGCCTCGGAGATTGCGCCGACGACGCCAAAGAAGGTCGTGTCATGCGTCAAAGCCTTCGGACGCTGAACCACGAGTGCGACGATGTTCGACCGACCGGTCGAGAGCTTTCGGGCGATCTGGTTTGGGCGGTAGTTGAGCTGTTTGGCGGCGGCTTCGACCCGATGCCGGGTCGCCGCATTGACCTCAGGAAAGCCGTTCAGCGCCCGGCTCACCGTCGCGGGGGATAGGCCCAGCTGGTCACCGATCTGTTTCAGCGTGGGCGTCCCGGTAAGCATCGTTCGTCTCGCCGCAATCGATTTAGACATATCATCTGAGGGCTCTTCGCTTAGTCCGGCGTGCATCGGCAGCAACTGAACGAAGATTCGCCGGCCGTCCGCGAGGTCGACGGGTATCGGCTGCGGGCGCGTTCCGCCGCCTGGTTCGGTGTCGAGCTGCTCCGCCGATCGTCGCGCCCAGGTCGGGGACGCGAGAAGCCGCCGGTTTTCACCCTCGATCCAGTCCTGCGCCAACTCGTTGGCGAAGAGGACGCGTCCGCTTCGGGTGACGATCGCTGCCGGTCGGCCCATCACCGACAGCAATTCGAACACCGAGGCGCGGAGGGCGTCCTGAGGCACCATCGGTGTGGGCTCGGAAATGGAGCGCGGCGGAGAGTAGGTCATCGCCATGCCATCGACACGCAGCGGCCAGACCACCTCTCTCGGCTTCAGCGCCCTGATGGACTCGGGAGCGTCGTCCGTGACATCGATCTCGACATCTTCCAGGTCGCGGTAGCGCGCGTTGTAGCCAACGGAGAACATGGTTGGTTGGCCCGTAATCTCGCCGACGTAGACGTTCAGTCCGGTTAACTCCGGCCCGACACGATCGGTGTGCCGGGCTCTCACGCGAAGCGCCGGCCGGTCTCCATCGCCGGCTTCCGCGCGATAGAATTCGCCATCGCGCCACAGCTCGACCGAGCCGGGGCGCATCCTCTGGTTGAAGTGCGTGTTGTAGGCCTGGACCGCCCTTCCCGTGACAAAGCCGCAATGCACGAAATTGGCGGGGTACCCGTCGGGCGAGTCGTGGCCGCGAATTTGGAGCCCGTAGACACACGCTGAGTAGGGGCCGAGGCCCCACGCGCCCTGAGCCGAGAACAAGATGATCGCCCCGAGGCATGGATCGCACAATTCGAGGTCAGGATGGACGATGCGGCGCGCCGCGTCGGCGTCGAACCTGCATAGCAAGTAGATCATTGATACATCGCGCAGGTGGTAAGGGGGGCTGGGAAGACTGCGCTCCTCGCCGCCAAACGCACTCAGGATCTTAGCCTGTCGCTCCAGCCGGAAGCGGTAGGCCGCGTCGGCTTTCTCGCCCATCGTCCCTCTCCGACCCTAATCATATCGGGGCCGGTCCAAGAGGGGAAGCCGTTGGGCTTGCTCCCGAAAGCGCTGAGTAAGACATGTTTGGAGGCGCCAACCCAATCAGGCGGCGCCTCCGCGTATCATTTTCAGCCTCGCTGGGGACCCGGCAAGGGCGGGCGACCTACTTGATGGTGTAACTTCCAACCTTCACGCCCGCGACCATTTCGTAGCCGTTGAAGCTGCGGACAATAACATCCGTCAGGTCCATGTCGCCCGTCAGACCGGCGTACTTACCGGTGCCGCCCGTCCAACTGGCCTTGTTGCCGTGGAGCACCTCGAAGAGCTTGTCCCCGTCGGCATCGGCATAGACGCAGTCGCCTTCCACGGCGTCGACACCTGTGGAATTGACCTTGTAGACCATTGAGCAGTCACCGGTGAGCTTGTGACCGAAGCCATCCTTACCGTCATCGGACATGGCCCAGGAGATCCAGTCGCCGGCATCCGTGACACCCTTTGCGGGATCGCTTCCTCGCGCCGTAGGACCGAACGCCGACGTCGTCACGTTCACCATGGTGTAACGTAGGTGGTAGTCCCCCGATTTGGGCACGACCCCGGCTGCAAAGGCCGAGGCAGGCCAGGCGGCCAGCGCCAGCGCGATCAGGCCGGCGAAAATAGCAGCGCGGTCAGAGCGCGCGAAGAATCTTGCGTTCATCGGTTCCATCCCTTGCGACCGGCGCGCCCCGGTCATGGCAGCAGGCTGACTGTGCCACCGTCCTCAACCATTTCGGCGCTGGCGAGCATGCTGTGCTCTTGAATAGAAACGCGGCCGATGCCGCGCACCTAGCATTTGCTAGGTGGCAGCCTCACCGTCGATGCGATGAGTGGAGGTGCGCAGCGTCATGAACTGCCCATGCTCTGCAGGGAGGACACGGCTTGGCTTGCGGCGTCGTCGCGGCGAGCCGTTGACGCTTGGCTCGACCCCGGGCGACGACGCCGGCGATACCTCCACACCGCAAGGGTCAGTCATGCCGTGAAGGCGCGCTCGCATTTTCCTTACTGCGGGAGCGCTGGAGGACCGAATTTGACTTCGCCCGAGGCGACATCACCAATCCAGGTTTTCAGGTTGTCGTTGCCGATGCCGTCCGCAAGCCCCGACGCCACCATGTCGTCGGCGAGTTCGGGGAACTTCTGCGCGAGGACCCGGATCGCCAGGGCGGGGCCAGGAGGAATTGCGCTCGCGATGCAATCGGCTGCAAGTGCCCTCCACGTCCCGTCAATTCGCTCAAACCTCAAGATTGCTCGCAGCTGGCCATCCCCATACTTGGTCGTTCGCGGCTCGGGACCACACTTGGCAAGCCCCTTCGGTTCGGAGGGGCCGATGGGGTCGTTCGCGACGAAGCTCAGCTCCGACAAATCCTTGCTGGCGCTGTCGTAGGTCCCGATGATGTTGAAGTCGATATCTCCACCGCCGAGCGTCGCGGGCTCGAGGTATGCGTTCCAGATCGAGTTGAAACTCGGCGAAGAGCCGTTGCTGTAGGATTTCATTTCGCTTGTTTGAATGCTCAAGGGCCGCGTGGCGACTGCCTTTGACCCGGGCGCAGTTATGTCAAAGAGGCAAAGCGGCGGAGCCCCTAGTGCAGGGTGAAAGATCGCCTCGACCGTTGGAAGGCGGTAGTCTTGGATGATGCGGGATGAAATCGGATCGTTCGGATTCAAAAGTGCGAACGCCGGCATGTATGCCGAAATATCGAACGTTGTTCCGAGTCCAAAATCGACCACCGGATCATCGATGGTCTTTTTGCTGGATTGGCAGGCGATCGCGTACTTCTTGTTGAACGCGGCCGGATCGTCCCTTGCAGCAAGAATGTAGGACACCGCAGTACTGATGGAGCGCCCATTCACCGCGTAAGGAAATATATCAGCGCCCAGACTGGTCTTGAGGAAGGCCGCCGTAAGCACGAGGTCACCCGTGATGAGGTTGTCGTAACTGAGCCCGCTCCCACCGCGCGAACTATCGGCCGCAAAGCTGCCGTCGGGACGCATGTCGTGGATCGACATCTTGTAGCCGTCGATCGCGTACTGCACGGCGGCCTTGTTGCCGGTCGCCAGGCCCCACTCGGCGATCATCAGCTTCCAGCCGGCAGCGTGATCCTGGGTTCGAAACGGATCGGAATTGCCGGCCAGCTTGATCATGAAATTGTTGATCCATGGACCGACGATTCGGCGCTGGTCCGGGGTCATCATCGGTGCAAGTTCGGCATACGCGTTGAGGATCGGCGCCATGGTTGTGCTCATGGTGTAGATCACCGTTCCCTTATTGCCGCCGATTTGGACGTTGTCGGTCAGCGCGCCGCCTTTCGCCCATTTGAGCATGGTCGCGATCAAGGCCTGCGCGTCCGCAGGGTCCGAAAAGGCCCGATATTGTGCGAGCTCAAAAGAAAACCAGTAGGCCGCGTGATCGGCGAAGATTTCCGTCGGATGATTGCCGTAGACGTCCCGATAGTTCGCCACTGCCGCTGCCGAATTGGTGGCGAGTGGCGGCGGGGCGACATTGGTCGAGATTGGGTCCTGGAGCCTGTCCGATTGCGCCCCGCTGGCGACGCAGGCCGGCAGAGGCTCAGCCCTCGGGAAGATCGACTCAGGGGTTGCGTTGGCGAAAAAGCTCGGCGGGAGGGATTCGAGATGCAGCGTGGTCGATGAGCCATATTGAGGCTTGTAGTCGACGCAGGTCGTCGAGTGCTTCTGCATGTCCCAGTAGTACTGCTCGTCGGCGTCGGACGAGACGCCTTTGGGATCGCTTGTCAGATCGAAATCGGAAGCGGTGAGCCCGTTTATCGATTGCGCTCGGGCCTCACCGGACGAGGCCACAACAACGATCGAGACTGCTACGAGTAGAATGCTGGCAAGTCGCATGACGTTTTCCCCCGATGTTGTTGTAGTCAACGATAGAGCATGCCTGCAACCGGCAGGTTGAACAGGCCCAGCACCCGATCGATCGGACCGACGGGGCAGGGTCGGCGGCGGACGCGCGGATCGCGCTCGTCGAGGCTGCCGTCCGGCCTGGCGCCGATGTCGCGCAACATGCGCTCGTCGAGCTTCGAAATGGCCATCGAGTACGAGGTCGTCGACATGTCTATGTCCTCCAGATCGCGCGTCATTGCGACGGGAGGAGCTTCGACCAAACGCGGATTTATCTCGTGGTGGAGACTCTAAAGAATTCCAAAAAGGGAGAAATTGCCCGCTAGGTCCCCGGCAGGCCGGCCCGCCGCAGACCCTCGATCATCCTCACCAGCGTCGTCCGCACTACAGCAGAGCTGGAGGAAATCGACCAGAACGGCGCCACCGTACCAAACCTCTCCAAGGCCTGCCGGAGGCGATCGTCCTGTCCGCTCAGAGCCAGCGCTGCGATGAGGCCTGTATGGGTGAGGGCCCAATCGTTGCCGGTGGCGAGCGAGCGATCGAACCAGTCGATGGCGGCCGTATCATTGCCCCGTTCGAGCTCAACCCATCCCATGCCGGTGAGGCTCCAGAAGGCATCGGGGGCGCGGGGACTCAAGCGGTAGGCCCGCGCGTAGATGTCGAACGCCGTGTCGTAATCCCGGGTGATCAGGTAGGTGTTGCCGCCCAGGTTGAGGGCGACAAGGTTGTTGGGGTTCGCCGCCAGCCCTCGCCGGATGATCTCGCTACCGAGGGGGTCGAGCTCGATGGCGAGCATGACCCAGCCGGCGATCACCTGTACTAGCGGGTCGTCACGGCCGCGCTCCAGCGCCATGCGGGCGAGCGCAATGCCCCGGACACGCGTCGACGGCTCGTCGAACAGGCCCCTGGCACGTGCGTTCGGCTCGTTGAAATATCCAAACCCGTGGAGTTTTTCGACTGCCCAGGCTGCAAAGGCGATGGCGGTCGCGTAGTTCGGATCGAGGGTCACTGCTCGCTCGAGCAGGGCAAGGGCATCCAGGTAGTTGGCCGGCTCCATGCCGTAGACGAGCGGCAAGGCCTTGAGGAAAAGATCATAGGCTTCGACGCTTTCGGGGGGCTTGCGCCGGGCGCGCTCGATCTCGGCCTTGCGGATTGTCGGCTCGACCAGGCCGACGACGCTTTCGGTGATGACGTCCTGGAAGGAGAAGATGTCGGAGGTCAGGCCGTCGAACTTTTCGGCCCACAGGTGCGCGCCGGTCTCGGCATCGACCAATTGGGCTGTCACGCGCAGCCGGTCGCCGGCTCGGCGAACGCTGCCTTCGAGAAGATACCGCACGCCCAAAGCGCGTCCGGCCTCCCTGATGTCGATAGCCTTGCCCTTGAATGCGAAGCTCGAGGTGCGAGAGACCACCGCGAACGTCTTGAACCGGCTGAGCGCGGTGATCAGCTCGTCCACCATGCCGTCGGCGAAATAATCCTGCTCCGGATCGCCGCTGAGATTGGCGAAGGGCATCACCGCGATGGTCGCGGCGATCGGTGCAGGAGACACGTTGGAGGAGGTGGGCGCTGGCCGCACGAGCCGATAGCCGGCCCGCGGCACGGTGACGATCAATGGCTCGCCCTCGTCGCCAAGTGCCTTGCGCAGCGCACCGATCTGAACCGTGAGATTTGCGTCCTCGACGATCAGCCCCGGCCACGCGCGTTCGAGCAACGCGGCCTTGCTGACCGTTTCGCCGCCGGCGTCGAGCAGCGTCTCGAGGATCAAATATCCCCGGTGGCCGACGGGCAGGGGCTCGCCGCCTCGTAGCACCGCCTGGCGCTCGCGATCGAGCGTGAACGGGCCGAACGGTATCCGCCGATCTGTCATGGCTGAAGGCTATCGCAGAAAGGCGTCCGGCGCCTAGGCAGGGGCGCACACGGACCTACGCACTGGGAAGCCCCGCGCGCCTCAAACCTTCGACGACCTTTGGCCAGCGACCGGTCGCGCGGTTTGTCGGGCCGTCGAGGAGCGCCGGGACCGTCAATCCCGGCATGAGCATCAAAACGCGATCGATGGCGGACCGTGCTTTCTCTGCTTCGCCGAGATACGCGTGCGCGGCTGCCAAAGCCATGTAGGTGAAGGGCCACTCATTGAAGGTCGCGAGCGCCTGCTGGGACAGAGCGACGGCCCTCTCCGGATTGTCGTCCACGATTTCAATCATGGCGAGGGTCGTCAGGCACTGGAAGGTATCGGGCGCCCCGGGGCTGATCTTCAGCACTCGCGCAAAACAGCCTCGGCCTTCATCGAGGTCTCCACCTTGCGCGTTGGCGGTTGCCGCCAGGTTGAGGACGACGACGCTGTTGGGGTTCGCGGCCACCGAACGCCGCAACGCACTCAGCCCCTTGGCATCCTCGTGCCCGACCTGGAACACGAGCCACCCACAAATGCCCAAAACCATCGGATCATCACCACCGGCCGTGAGGGCTCTCTCGGCGAGGTCGAGGCAGCGCGCTATATCGGCGGTCTGCAGATCGGGATGGGTGGCGAGGCTTAGTCGCTTCTCGTTTGCCCAGGCCGTGAAGGCGAGCGCGAGGGCGAAGTTCGGCTCGATTTCAATCGCTCGCTCGAGCAAGGTGATGGCCGAGCTGTAGTCCTTCTGCCGCAAGCCGTACCTGGCCGGAATCGCCCGCAAGTACAGCTCATACGCATCGAGGCTTTCGGGCCGCTTGCGCTGAACCCGCTCAATCTCGGCGCGACGGATTTGCGGTTCGAGAAGGCCCACGACATGTTCCGTGATGCGGTCCTGAAAGTCGAAAATATCGGACGTCGCGCCGTCGAACTTTTCCGCCCACAGGTGCGCCCGTCTCGGCATCGACCAATTGTGCGGTGACGCGCAGTCGGTCGTCGGCGCGCCGGACGCTGCCTCCCAGCAGGTAGCACACACCCAGGTCCCGGCCGACCTGTCGAATGTCGGTGGCCTTGCCCTTGAATGCGAAACTGGAGGTGCGCGAGACCACCGCGAAGGACTTGAACCGGCTGAGCGCGGTGATCAGCTCATCCACCATGCCGTCGGCGAAATATTCCTGCTGCGGATCGTCGTTGAGGTTCGCGAACGGCATCACGGCAATGGTTGCTGCCATCGGAGCAGACGGTATGGCCGGCGGTTCCCGCGGCGGCCGCACGAGCCGGTAGCCGGCCCGCGGCACGGTAACGATCAGCGCCTCGCCATCGGCGCCAAGGGCCCTGCGCAACGCGCCGATCTGCACCGTCAGATTTGCGTCTTCGACGATCACCCCCGGCAGAAAGCACGCCACGGGGACGTCGGGCGCCCGAGCCGATCCGACTTCTCGTTGGCCGCCGACGCGTCGCCTGCGCTGGTTCCTGCGGCTCCGGGCATGACCCGGCTGGCTCGGCGCGGGGAATAAACCGTCTAGCACTCGGCGCTATTCGCGTGCGAAAATAGGGCACTGGAGAAACGACCGGCGCGACATGCTGCGACTGCTTGGGACACCCTTTGCTGAGGGCAGCAACGGCGCCGCGGTGGAGCGTCCGCCCGCCCGTCTCTTTGCGCTTTTGGCGGTTCTTGCGCTCTCGCCCGGTAAGGCGGCCTCGAGATCTTCGATCGCCGCCACGCTTTGGGAAACCTCGGAGACTGCCCGCGCGCAGGCCAGCTTGAGGCAATTGCTGGCAGCCACCAGACGCTGGGAGAAGCGACACGGCGTCACCGTCCTTGACGTCACGGCAGACCGCGTCGCGCGTGGCGATCGCTGTCTCCGCTCCGACCTCGATGGCTTTATGGCTATTGGCAACGTCGAAACCCCCGACGCACTCAGCTCGCTGATCGATCTCTATCGGGGCGACCTGCTGGACGGGTTCGCCGAGATTGGTCCGCAATTTGACGAGTGGCTCGCAGGTCAGCGGGACCGCCTGCGAGAGCGTTTCTTTTCGATTGCAATCACGGCCGCCGAACGCATTGGCGGGTCGGCCGGGGAGGGGGCGTTACGACGGGTCTTGCAGCAGTTCCCGTTCGAGGAGCGGCTCGTTCGGGGCCTTATGCGGGTCCTCTCTCGCGGCACTGACGTCGCTGCAGCCTTCGCGGTCTACGACTCCTTCCAGCTCAGGCTACGCGATCAGCTTGGGACTCGTCCGGCAAGCGAGACCGTAGGTCTGGCGCAGCAGCTGGCGGCCCAATCAAACTCGGGCTCGACCTCCTCGGCTGAAGCTGCCGCGCCGTCGGTGGCTCTATTCCGGGACATACGGCACAGCGCCGAAGCGACATTTCGGGCGGCCGTACCGCGTCTCATGATCCTGCTCCCGGAAACCGCACATACTCGTGTGACGGCGCAGACCCGGCTCCTCGCCCGCACGCTTGTCGAGGACGTCACGACAAATCTTGGCCGGCTGCGCACGCTTGCGGTGATCGCCCCGCACACCGCAGCGCGCGTCGAGCTGGTCGATGCACGGACCGCCGCATTGCAGCATCGGATCGACTACGTCGTCGAAACGCACCTGCGCCACAGCGGGGCCGGGACCCATCGGCTCGAACTCAAGCTGCTTCATGTGGACACGGCCGAACTGCTCTGGACCGAGACCTTTGGTTTTGCCGACCTGCGGCAGCCAGAGAATTTGCGCAAGCTGGCGCAGTGGCTCGCCGCCGTCGTCACCAACACGGTCGAGCGCAGCGAGATGCGATCGCTGGGAGACGACGGTCCATTGGCGGCGTATCGCCACTTCCTGATGGGCCGCCACGCCTTGCGAACCATCAATCTGGAAGGCATCCGCCGAGCCAGAAAGTGGTTCCAGCAAGCCGCGCATCTCAACCCGAATTTTGCTCCGGCCCAGAGCTGGCTGGCCCATTGCGCCATTCTCGAATGGATGGTGTTTTCCCACAGCGGACCCGATCTGCTGCATCGCGCCGCCGACGCTGCTCAGCTCGCGATCGACATCGATCCCACCGACGGCAACGGCCATCGCGAACTCGGCCGCGCCGCACTGTTTCTCGGCCGGCTGGATGACAGTCTCGAACTCTTCGACGTGGCCGAACGGTTTGCGCCCCATCACGCGGACTTGCTGGCCGACTACGCCGATACCTTGATGCACAATTCCCAACCGCATGCCGCCAAGCAGCGGATCGACCAGGCGCTATCGCTCAACCCCCTGGCGCCGGACGTCTACTTCTGGATCGCCGGTGGAATAACATTCTTCTGCGGTGAGCCGGATGCAGCGCTGGGGCTTCTCAAGAAAATGCGCAAGCCCGACCAAGCCTACAAGTTGATGGCGGCAAGTGCTGCGCTGGCCGGTGACGAGGTCGAAGCGGCGCTCTATCGCAAGCGCGCGTTGAGCAACGATCCCGACTTCGACCTACGTACGTGGGCACTACGACTTCCACAGCGAGAACGGGCCCATCTAGACATGTATGTGGAGGCGCTTCGCGCCGCCGGCTTCGTCTAGAACAGGGAAAAACACCGTGACCCGATACATCCTGATCCGCGAAAGCGATGCGCAGGTCGCCCTCTTGGTCGACAAGCAAACGATGAGTGTGACCGAGGTACCGACTCCGATGTCGGCAACCGGAGACGTGTCGCTTCCGTCAGAGCTTCGACGGTTCGACGGGATCGAGGCCGCAGTGGCGATCAGCGAGACGCCGCAGATTTCGGCCCGCATGTACTATCACCACCAGCCGGCCGCCAGCGCCGCCTAATCCGGACATCTCATGGAGTTCTTTGGGCGCTGGGGCAGCGTTCCTGTTCGCTCGTCCGCGGATCGCCGCTGCCATGATCGGATCTGCGAGCCCGCCGAGACGGTCGCGGCGCTCCGCCCGTTTTTCGGGCGACTTGGGATCACCCGGGTTGCCCGACAGACCGGGCTCGATACCATCGGCATTCCGTGCTTTGCCGCGATCCGTCCGAACTCTCAGACCCTCGCGACGAATCAAGGTAAGGGTGTCGATGACGACGCGGCCATGGCCTCGGCCGTCATGGAAGCGGCCGAGTACGCCGTCGCCGAGCGGCCAGGCTGTCGCGTGCTCGCTGCCAGTGCCGCGGGTCTCAAGGCAGGCGGCATGCGCGTCTATCGCGCCGACCGTCTCCTGCCAGCAGGCGAGGCCCTCTCCGACGCCGCTGCCATCGGTTGGGTCGAAGGCATCGACCTGCTGTCTGGCGAGGCAGTGATGGTCCCCTTGGCCGCCGTAACGCTGGGCGCCGACCCGCCGGGCGCAAGCGGCATGAGCCGTTCGACCAACGGCCTTGCTTCGGGCAACTGCCGCGAGGAAGCGATCTTTCATGCTGTGTGTGAGCTGATCGAACGCGACGCCACGACGCTCTGGACCTTGCGCCCGCCGTCGAGGAGCCAAGCCACCGAAATCGATCGGCGCGCCTTCGCCGATCCCGTTGTCGACGAGCTGGCCGACAAGATCGCCGCCGCCGGTCTCACGCTGCGGCTCTTCGACCAGACTTCCGATATCGGCGTGCCCGTCATTTACGCCACCATCTTCGGCGCTACGGGGACCGACAGCGATTTCGATCTCGCGGCAGGGTGCGGCTGTCACCCGGTCGCTACCCGCGCTGCAATCCGCGCCATCACCGAGGCGGCGCAGACCCGTATCACCAACATCGCCGGCGCGCGGGACGACTTCGATCCCGCCGACTATTCCCGGGCGCGTTCGGCCGAGCATGTCCGCTTTGTGGAGTCGCCGGCACCCAGCGCGCCCCCTCCGCAGGGACTTCCCCATGGGAGTTCCCTCAAGGCGCTGCTCGATTTCTGCCTCGACCGGCTTCGTGCCCGTCGGATTGATGAGCTTGTTGCGGTGGACCTGGGGGGCGGAGAATTCGGCATCTCGGTCTTCAAGCTTCTCGCCCCAGGCCTCGAAGACCGCGGCCCCAATCACAATTGGCGTCCGGGTCCGCGCGCCGCACTCGCCCTGTTGGAGTTGACATGAAAGTCCTGTTTGTCGGCCCCTCGCTGGCCGGCGTTGAGTATTCAAGAGACGGCCTTGAGATCAGGGGTCCGGCCGCCAACGGCGACCTCACCGCTGCAGTGCTCGGTGGCGCCGAGGCGATCGGGTTGGTGGACGGCGTGTTCGGCTCCGTCGCTGCCGTCTGGCACAAGGAGATCCTATTTGCGCTGTCCGAAGGCGTCCGCGTTTTCGGAGCGGCGTCGATGGGGGCGCTCCGCGCGGCGGAGTGCGCCCGCTTCGGCATGGAGCCGGTCGGGGTGATCGCCGAGCGCTACCTCGATGGCAGCCTCGACGATGATGCTGCCGTCGCGCTTCTTCATATGCCGGCAGAGCTGGGATGGGGGCCGCTGACCGAGCCCCTGGTGGACGTCGACGCGACCCTGGCGGTGCTCGCAGGCCAGGGCCTCATCTCGCCGGAGGAAGCCCGAGACATGGCGGCGGGATCGGCCGCCATTTTCTTCATGCAGCGCACGGTCGAGGCCATTGCCGCATGCTGCAACTGCAGGGAAAGCCGCAGGGAGACGCTCAAGATTCTCTATGAAATCTACCGCACCAGCCAAAAGCGACAGGACGCGTTGGAGCTGGTGAGGCAGTTGCGCGCAGCCGGGCGGCCACGCCAACCCGAAGCGGCCGGGTGGACGCTGGCGCAACCGCCCATGTGGCGAGCGCGCTTGGCTTGGGCTCGCGAGGCAGCTGGCGCGCCGCCAGCTCAGCCTGGATTTTCACGCTCCGCTCACGCTCCATAATGTTCTCTTCGATCACAGGTCGTAGCGCGACCTTTGCATCGGAGACGGGACATGGACATTCGGCAAGATCGCGGTAGCCCGCCAACGACGGAAACGTCGTCCAGGACCTCGAGTGGAGGCCTGGCGCGTCTTACCCCGCGAGAACGGCAGATCATCCGGCTGGTGAGCTATGGCGAGACCAGCAAGGCCATTGGCCTTAAGCTCGGCATCAGCTTTCGGACCGTGGAGGTCCATCGCGCCCACATCCTCGCCAAGCTCGGAATCCGAAGTCTCGCCGAGCTCATCCTGTTGTCCATTAACGAATGGCCGGAACTTGCCCGGGGCGACGGGCCTGAGTTTGCCGAGGTGACGGATGGGCGGAGCCATCGCAACGGTCCGGTCGCAAGGCCCGCCTCGCGCGGCAAGGTGATGGCCGTGGGCAATGACCGTCCCCGCGCGATGGTCAAAGGTTCGGCCGAGCTGACGCATTGAGGGCTGAAACCATGCTCTACGTGCTTAACATGGCAGTGTCCGTCGTCGACGATCAAGCGCTGCACAGCCGCGCCGAGACCACGTCACTCTCGGCGGAAGAACGCAGCCGACTGCGTCTCGACACCACTACTCCAACCATTGTCGACAAGGCGCACGACCTCGAGGCGATCATCGTTGCCGCGCTGCGCGTAGCGGGATGTACGGTCGACTGGGTGAGAGTGGACCACGTCCAATCGGCCTCTGAGCCCACCATTCTCGACGACCAGGACGTGACGTTCTTGAGGGACGACCGGCGTGGCTAGCGTGGGTCCGGCAGCGGCTGACCGCCCCTGAGAGGAGCAGCCAGGGACTACGCAGCGCCGAGAGGAAGGCTGCGCAGAAAGCGTTGGAGTAGCGGCAAGAGATTTCCGGGATCGAAGCCGACCACAAGGGCGATCGCCGGGGCAGGCGCCGCCAGCGGCTTCGCGGTGTCGATGGCGCTATCTCTCGTGGTGTCGACGGGCGGCATCACCATCCTGCCGGAGTATGTTCTCCAGCTCATGCCTGCGACGGTGTTCTCCGCCTGGATTTCGTCGGGAAGGGTTACGTTCGCGGCTCTCGCGTAGTCGTCTATGACGTCGCGCAAGACGGGCGCCGTTCGGGTCGGCATGATGAAGCCCGGATCGGCGAAGTCCCGCGCGACGAGCTCGGCGCTCTCGGCAAGCCGGTGGCTGGCGGGCAGTACGGCCATCAACTTCTCCCGCCGCACGGTCCGATACTCCAGAACGGTGTTCTTCTCCGCTCGCATGAAGGCAGCGTCCAGCTCGCCGCGCGTCACCGCCACCGCCAGCACCGGAGAGGAAAGGCTCGAGACGGTGACCTCGATACTGGGCGCGAGCTGTCGCAGCGACTGCAGCGCCCGGGCCAGCCATTCGATCTCGTGGCCGGTCAGAAAGCCGAGCGCGAAGCGCTGTCGCGCCGGCGCGGCCGCCTTACGGGCCGCCGCGAGTGCCGCATCGGCCTGCAGCAGGGCTGCCCGCGCATGATCGATGAACGCTTGCCCCACGGGCGTCAGCTCGGTGCCCTTGAGGGCGCGCCTGAACAACGGGGCGCCGATCTCCGCTTCGGTCTGCGGACACCTTGGCTAGCATCCGGCGGAAGACTTACTCCGCCGCGACCTGCGCGGGCCTGTAGTTGACGCTGCCGGGAGTACCCGGAATGTGCGCCCAGGCGGGCCGCTCGAACAGGAACTTGCCGTAGCCCGACCACTGCACCAGCCCGTAAAGGACGAGCGAGGACGCCAGCGCGACGAGCCAGACAATGACGCTCACAGTGCTGACATCGTGGAGCGCGCCCGTCTTGAGGATCAACGTCCGGGTCGCGGCCATCGGGATCGAAAAGCTGAGGTAGACCACGATCGAGTGCTGCCCGAGCCAGCGCAGCCAGTTCATCCACGGCACCCGGACCAGGAGCGACGCCGTCAGGCAGATCAGCATCGAGCCACAGAAGCCAAGCGAGAGGTGGATGAAGGGGTTGGAGGCGTATCCCATCTGCAGGCCTCGAGGCAGCAACTCCGAGCCGCCGCCAAACACCAGGAAGCCTTCGAGCAGGGCATAAGCCAGGAGGCCGACGATGGTGAGCGAGACGTGCGCCTGACCCCATGCGACGATCCGGAACACCACTGGGGCGAAGGCATAGCCGGCATAGAAGTAGACGAAATACATCGTGAAATGGTCGATGGCACCGACGCCCGAGGTGATCTGCAGCAGGTTGAGTACGGCAGCGCCGGCGAAGGCGACCCAATGCGGCACGCGCAGGGTGTAGAGCAGTTTGGTGGTCACCGAGAAGAGCGCGAGCATGGTGATGAACCACAGCACGCCATACGACCCATCGAACGAGCCCATGATGTCGGACCCCGCTTGCTTGAGATCTCCGGTGCCGAGCCCGACCTTGAACAGGACCTGCAGGATCACCCAGAGAAAGTAGAAATAGAGGTAATGTACGGCGCGGCGGTCGGCATAACGTGCCCATGGACGCGCGATGACCTCGCCAAGGAACAGTCCCGAGATCATGAAGAATTCCGGCATGCGGAACGGTGTCGCCCAGCCGATGATCCAGTTGAGGACGCCGGTGCCGTGCAGGTCGTCTCCCACGCCATAAGCGGAGTGCATCATCACCACGAGGATGATCGAAATCCCCTTGGCGCAGTCGACCCAGTCGAGACGGTTTGAGGGAGCTGACATCGCGGCACTCCGAAGCTTCTGTAATACTGGTCTAGGACAATCGCCCCTTCCAAGTCTTTGTGCTCTCCAAGGAGGGTGAACGCGAATGCTTAACGGGTCATCGGGCGCGGCCTACGGTCAGGCGGAAGTCCCGATTCCAGCCGGTTGCTCACGCCCTCGGGTTGGGTCCTCGTCGAACCGCGACGGTTGAAAACCGGTGCATATTAACAATAAGGCGAGGCAGACGTTCGTCGGGTTGCCGAATGGACGTAACAATCCACCTGGGTCATATATTCATCGAATAGAACTAAGTTGTAGTTGTAATTGCATTTGCCGCGCCTCGGCCAGAATATCGCGGCGCTTGGGGGAGGAAGTTTGCTATGACGCTCATGGACACGGCACGAGGGGCGTATGTGCGAAGCCCGGCCCCAGTTCGACGGTCGCTGGCCCCACTCCTGGCCCTTGCCCCGACGCGTCTCAAATTTGGGGGGACCTATCGGCGATGGCGGGCGCGGATCGCGCGGGCCAACGCAGACCCCGGATTTGCATTGGAGCTGCACCTCGCGCATCTGCGCGCTCTCATGCAGATCGCCTACGGCAAAAGCCCGTTCTATAAGGACCTCTTCGATCGGCATCTGGGCTCGCGTCTCGACCTCAGCTCAGTGATACCGAGCGACCTCCTGCGCTTGCCGGTACTGCGCAAGGAAGACCTTCGTGCCGCAGGCGACGCGCTTCTGACGGTACCGAAATCGAAAGCAGACTTCGGCGATACCAGCGGCTCCAACGGCGAGCGGCCCTTCACCTTCTATCTCGACCGCGATCGAAGCGCCCGGGAGATGGCCTTTGTCTACGACGCGTGGAGCCGGGTCGGGTTTCGCGAGGGTATGCCCAAGGTCGTGCTGCGTGGATTCGGGCTCAACAGTGACGGGCGGCGCACCACCGAATGGGAACCGGCGCTGCGCGAATTGCGCCTTTCGGTCTATCCGATGACGCCGGACGACGTCGGCCGCTACATCGACCTGATCGACCGTCACGGGCTTACCTATCTCTACGGCTATCCGTCGGCCATTGAGCTGATGTGCCGGCACATGAGCCGCCTCGGCCGCAGTCTGCGCCGCCCGCTCAAGGGTATTCTGCCGATTTCGGAGCCGCTTTATCCGCATCAGCGGGCGTTGATCGCTGCCGTTCTGGGGCCGGTGCCCATCGCCAATTTCTATGGGCTCAGCGAAAAGGCGCTGTTTGCGCGCGAGACCGACGATGCCGGGACCTACGCGTTCGATCCGCTTTACGGCGTTGCTGAGCTCGTCGACTCCGAGGGCCAACCCATCACCGAACCCGGAGTGGAAGGGCGCCTGGTCGGCACCGGACTGCTCACCTTCGCCAGCCCGTTCATTCGCTATGATACGGAGGATCGGGCGACCCTGGTGGAACGGCCGTCCGATGCCAATGGCCAGCGACTGAAAGTGCGGCACATCACACCACGCCGGAAGCCGGACTTTCTAATCTCTTCCGACCGTCACCGCGTCGTTACCATCGACTTCACCCCCGATAGTCCGCGGTATTTTACCGGGATCGAGGAATACCAGTTCCTCCAGGAGTCCGTGGGGAAGGCGACGATACGCTACGTCTCGAGCCCTGGCGGAACCGAGGACGATGCTCGTCGCGTTGCGCTCGATCTCACCACGCGCACCGGCGGCAAGATCGTGTTCGACATTGCCCGCGTCGACAAGCTGGCGTGCGGCCGCGCAAGCAAGCGCGCCTTCATCGATCAGCGGCTCGACATTTCGCAATATTGATATGCAAAGCCGCGGGCAGGGGATGTAGGTTGTCGCGGTATCGGCCGCTGACGGACTTGAGCCGTTTGGGAGCAGACCGGCCCAGTCCCACCTGGTTGAGGTGCCCGATCATGGATGGCTTTTCTCGCTTTTGGACAATTGGCAACACCCAGAAGCAGCAGCCGGCGCCAGAGCCGGGGCCGGCCTTCCAATCGAAGCCGATGATTTACATCGAGGCCAAGCGGACGCCATCCGGTCACGAGGCTCTGCCTGCTGCAAGCTGGCTTGAACCGCCAAAGCCCAAACCCAAGACCTGACGTCAGACGGGGATCGCTTATGGAACTGCAGGCAAATGTCTGCCCTGGCTACGAGGGACGCCACGCCGATAAGGGCGTTCCGGCCGCACTTTTTGTGGGGACCGAACTCGTAACCCTGAGCCTGGGGGGCGCTGTACTCACCCGTCCTGCCGTCGGTCAGGTGCTGGGCGGCTGGACCCTCATGGCCATCTTTGTACGGAACGGCGACCCGGTATGCGTGCTCGAGCAGCTGTCGGTCACCGAGGGCGATATCGTCTTCGTCGGGCCCCAGGGGCTCGTTCGCCGCTGTCCCAAATCGCTCGAGCCGACCAGCGAGGGGGCGGCCGGTCTGGCCTTTCACGGCATCGAGTCGTGGTATCGCGGACACGCCAAGGCCGACGTCCTGCCGGATCACCGCGACGTGCTGCGCGAGGAGCTTCTTGCCGGCGGCGACGATCCCACGCTCGCCGCGATTGCTGCCTGCTACCCGGCCGCCCGGCATGCATTTTTCGAAGGACATCTGCGCCCACACACCTTCGTGGGGACGGGCATCTCCGACGACGTGGTGCCCCTCTATTACCGCGACGTGACGATGGTCAGTCGTGTGCCCATTGGGGTCGTTGCACCAGGCAGCGAAGCTGCGATGGAAAAGGGCGAGCTCTGGGAAGGTCTGCTCGGAGGCTGGGCTCCACTCGTTCGTACCGTCTATCCAGTCGCCGCCGACGAATCCTGGGAGGCCGTCACCTTCGCCTCGAGCGCGACGGCGAACGCGGTCAAGCAGCCCGTCTGGTATCGCGTGATCCACATGAAGCGCGGGCGGGCCCTCGAGACGAAGTACATCGATTCCTTTCTGCCTTTCCCGCATGCCGGCAAAGACCTCGCCGAACGCTTCTATGCCGAGTTGCTTGCCACGCTCGACTACTGGGACAAGACCACGACCGGCGGCATGGAGGTGACGGGATGGGACTGGCTCGCGGATCGCTCGCGGCACGCTTTCGCGCGCGAGATGATCACCCGGCACGGCTCGCATCCGAAGTACGGGATCGCCGATCAGGCCTATGCCGGCGCTGAACACGACGGCTTCCAGGACGTCCTGGTCTCAAGCGCGCTTGGCTGTCTCGAATGGGGCTATTTCGAACGGGCTCGCGCCTATCTCGACGACTATTTCACGAACTTCGTTCGTGCCGACGGAACGTTGCACTACCGTGGCCCCGAGATGGGTAAGTACGGCGTCTCGCTCACGTGCCTGGGCCTCTATCACGACTACACGCGCGATGCGTCGCTCCTCCTCCGTCATCGCCAGAAGATCGACGCAATTGCCGACATGCTGATCGGTCGCTGGGCCAAGGCAAGGGAGCGCGACCCCAGCGATCCCGCCTATGGCATGATCCCCGGTTACCACGAGGCCGATATCAATTTCCTCACGCCCAACGTCTACGAACTCGACTACGACCGGCCCTATCTCTCCAACACCGGAGAGGCCTGGCGCGGATTGCGCGACCTCGCACACGCCTATGAAGCGATCGGAGAGACAGCGGGGGACGCCGACCTGCGGGCACGAGGCCAGCGGATCGCCGCGACTGCCCACCAGATTTTCGACGACGCGCGCCGGGGAGTCGAGCGATCGTGGATCACCAAGGACGGTGTCATGGGGCTGCCGATCATCGCCGGCGACAAGACGTTCTACTGGGAACATCCCTATCGGGCACGGCCGGAATCGTATGACGAGAACCGCGTGTGGTCCGAACTCTATTTCGGCGGCGCAGCAACGCGCGAAACCGTCAAGCGGCTCTGGGACCAGGCGGGCGAACGCGGCCACACGACACTGGGTGTGTTCAACAACCGCAAGAGCATGGTTGGATTCGTGGTGTGGGAGGAGATTGCCGGCCTCCTCCAGCACGACATGATCCCCGAGGCGCTCCTGGCCTTCTTCGCCCAAGCGGTGCATGCCCACAGCCGTGGAACCTGGACCGCGATCGAATGCGTTGACATGGACCGGGCCCGCGGCGCGCACAGCCCATATTGCCTGCCGGCCCAGATGACGGTGCCGATCGTCGCCAAATGGCTGCTGGTGTTCGAAGACCCGGTCAGCGGCGTCGTCACCCTTGGCTGGGGCCTGCCGCGCGAATGTCTAGAAGATGGACGCACGATCGGTGTCAAGGATGCGCCGACGCGGTGGGGCAAGCTCAGCTACGCGGTGACCTCGAACATTGGCGCCGGTCGCATCGACGCGGAGGTGACGCTGCCGGAAGGCACACGCGGGCGCTTTCGCCTGCGGCTACGGGCACCGCGCGGACATGCCTTGCAGTCAGCCCGCCGCGGCGTAGAGGATCTGGCCATCACAGGCGACTGCGTGGTGCTGCCGAGCGGCAACGCTGGCCCGCTCCATATCGTGACAAACTGGAGCAAGGCTGCACCCTAGCGGCGGCGGTTGGCCGCGGACGCGTCATCGCCAGAGCAGGCGACCTTCGCTGACGACAACTCTGGTCCCGACGCCCGGCCTGAGGGTACCGACAGCACGCAGCCCATCAAATCGCACCGCGACGGTCTGTTCGTGGGTGCTCTTGACCTCCGCGCTCACCAGCTCGCCGTCGCGCCATTCGACATCGAGCTCGATGCCGCCACGCGCACACACGCCGGTGAGCTTGCCTGCTGGCCAGGCTGATGGCAGAGCCGGCAGCAGCACGATCTCTCCCGGCTTCGACTGGACCAGCATTTCAATGATCCCAGCCGCGCCCCCGAAATTGCCATCGATCTGGAAGGGCGGGTGGGCATCGAACATGTTGGGGTAGGTTCGCTCCGGTCCCAGCAGCAGCGCCAGGACGTCATGGGCGTGGTCGCCGTCGCGCAGACGGGCCCAGAGATTAAGCCGCCAGCCAATGCCCCAGCCGGTCGCGTCGTCGCCGCGAATTTCCAGCGAGCGCCGTGCAGCGGCAGCCAGCTCGGGGGTATCGTCGAGATCGATCTGGTGGCTGGGATAAAGCCCATAAAGATGCGAGACGTGGCGGTGGTGAATCTCGGGGACATCGAGGTCCCAGTCCTCGAGCCATTCCTGCAGCTGTCCGGCCTTGCCGATGCGATGTGGCACGAGGTGGCGGAGCGTGTCCTCGGCGGCACGCCGGAGGGCTTGATCTTCCGCCATGTTCCGGCCCGCCTCGACGAACGCCGTGAGAAGGTCACGGATGATCTGCGTGTCCATGGTCGGACCCGCACACAGGGCTGCGCCATGCGGGTGGATATTCTCGGGCGAAACTGATGGATTGGTGACGAGGTAGTCGCCGCCCGGCAGCGGCTGCAGGACATCGAGGATGAACTCGACGGCGCCGCGCATCACGGGATAGAGCCGACGTTGCAAGGCCGCGTCGCCGGCGAACGACACGTGATCCCAGAGCTGGACGCAGAGCCACGCGCCGCCCGTCGGCCACACGCCCCATTGTGCCCCATCGATGGGCGCAGTCGCCCGCCACAGATCCGTGTTGTGATGGAGCACCCAACCGCGTGCGCCGTACTGCTCGCGCGCCGTCACCGCCCCGCTGATGGACAGATCCTCTACCAGGGCAAGCAGCGGTTCAATGCATTCGCCGAGATTGGCAACGTCCGGCAGCCAGTAGTTCATCTCGAGGTTGATGTTGGCCGTATATTTGCTGCCCCAGGGAGGCGTGCGCAGATCGTTCCAGATGCCCTGCAGATTTGCCGGCTGGCCGCCCGGGCGCGAGCTCGACAGCATGAGATACCGGCCATATTGCAGGTAGAGCGCCGCAAGGCCCGGATCCGCAGCGGCGTCGTCCAGCGCGATCCGCTCATCGGTCGGCAGATCGGATTTCGTGGGGCCGAGGTCGACCGACATGCGTCGGAAGAGCCGGCGATGCTCGGCGACATGGGTCGCCAACAGCTCGTCGGGTGAAGAAGCCGCCGCGTCCTCAAGGCGCCGCGTGACCGCCGCGCTCGGATTGGCCGACACGTCGTCGAAGCGGCGGTAACTTGTCGCGATATCGAGCAGGATGGTGGCCTCGTCGGCACCCTCGATAAAAATGACCGCACCTTCGGTCCGCCGCGTGCCGCCCTCAGCCGTGACTTGCGCTTCGATGACGAACGAAAGTGCACCGGCAATGCCGTGCTCCGGCGGATTGCGGCCGGTGAAGCGCAGGTTGTCTCCGTCGATGACCTGCGCCTCGCCCTCCTGCGGACTTTGGAGGGCCAGGGCAAACGAGATTGCTCCGGGGCGGTCGGCCGTCAGCCTGAGGACGAGCACATCCGCCGCCGCGGGGGCAAAGAGCTCGCGGCGATAGCGCACGCCATCGACGACGTAGCTGGTCGTCGCAACGGCCCTGTCGATATCGAGCTCACGGCGATAGTCGCGAGCTTCGCCGCCATGCCGCATCTCGAGCACGAGATCGCCTGCCGGCTGGAACGACAACTGCGACAACGGCTTGGCCATGAGATGGAGGTTGGCCTCCGCCTCGGCCTCGGCGTAGTGGCCGGCGAAGATCAGCTCGCGCACCTTGTCGAGATTACCACGCGCGGAAGGATTGACCGGCGAATACGGCCCTCCCGCCCAGAGGGTCGATTCATTGAGCTGGATCAGCTCACGGCTCACACCCCCGAACTGCATTCCGCCGAGCCGTCCGTTGCCGACCGGAAGCGCTTCCGTCCAGAGCCGCGCGGGCTGGCGATACCAGAGTGTGAGGTCGCTCATTTCCTGCCCCGCGAAGGTGGTACGACCCCGGTGCCGGGCCGTCGGGTCGAGCCGCGTAGAATGATGTCGCAATCGAGCACGATGGTATGCGGAGCGTGCGCGGCGCCACGCTCCGACAAGCGCGATGACATGATGCTCCCGATCGTCTCGGCGATCTTGAGGATGGGCTGCGCCACCGCGGTGATCCCGGCCTCGTGCAGGCGGAACAGCGGCACGTCGTCGAAGCTCACCAGCGAGATGTCGTCGGGTATCCTGAGCCCCTGCTCCTTGACCATCCGCAGGGCTCCCACCGTCATGTTGTAGTTGCAGCAGAACAGCGCCGTCGGCGGCGTCGACAGCGTCAACAGCTTCAACATGCCGCCATAGGCTTCTTCTTCATTCCAGTGGGTGTCCAGCACGTAGTGCGGATCGATGGGAACACCACGCGCCAGCATCGCCTGGCGGTATCCCTCCAGCCGCTCGCGTCCAGCCCAGTTTCTCGAATCGCCCGCCAGCACCGCGATCTTGGTGTGGCCGATATCGAGCAGGTGGCTGACGGCCCGAAAGCTGGCCGCACGATTCTCGACCAGCACGCGATCGACGGCAGGCCCCTGCATATCGTTGTCGTAGAAGATGACCGGAGTGCCACCCCTGACGAGCTCACGGACCCGGTCAGCCGCGTCGGGCCGTCCGTCCATGACCAGGCAATCAACCCGGTGCGAGTCGAAAAAGTCCAGGAGGTCGAGGACGGATTCGGCGTCGTCATTGTGGCAATAGGTCAGCAGGGCCCGGCCCTGCCGGCGCAGCAGCATGCTGAGATGCTCGAGCACGGGGGCATGGAACTCGGTCAGGCGCGGAACCATGAAGCCGACCATGTTGGTCAGCTCGGACTTCATGGCCGCGGCCAGCGCGTTGCGCCGGTAGCCGAGCTTGAGGATCGCGTCCTCGATCTGGTCGCGGTTGGCCTGCCGGACCGGCTGGCCGTTGAGATATCGCGACACCGTGCCGATGGCGACACCGGCGGTGTTGGCAACGTCGACAATGGTCGCGGTGCGTGGCCGCTCGATCTCTTCGGTCTTGCTGTCCATAACCTGTGTCCGGGCGCGGTGACGCTCTCTCGGTCCCTCCGGCACGCAGCCGGAACTCCCTGCAAGATGCTTCTAGACCCCTTCGAATACGATCGCTGCGTGAATGCGCAAAGAGGGTATCGTTACCTCCACAGACCCGTCGTCATTCGCCGTCCAGCTCACCGGGTTCCCGGTAACGGCGTCGAACACGCGGCTCGGCTTTGTCGGCAAGCGAACTCCGGCCTGCACCGGCCCGATTGCGGGAAGGTCTTCGATCATCTCCATCACGCGCGAGGACCCGTCGTCGAGGCGTACATCCTTGCCGCGCACTTGCGGCGGACCGTAGAGCAGATGCAGCACATAGCGCCGTTCGTCGGCCTGGCGCACGAAGCTGGCGCGCCCCGACGACGGAAGGCTCGTCGTCAGCGCCGGCCGCGGCAGCAGCCGGTTCAGCAGGCCGCGGACGATGTATTTGTAGAGCGGCTGCCCCATGGCCCGGTAGAGGCGGAAGATCGGGTAGGCGATGTAGGCCACCCCGCCATTCAGCGTCACCGCCGCTCCCAGCGGCTTGGCCGCCGGGTCGTCCGGCGTGTGCTGGTGCGACGAAAAGTGCGCGTAGTTGCGGTTGAAGTAGGGCGGATAGATTTCGGCGAGGACCTCGGCGCCCCTCGTGGTGACGGTTTCCGCCTCGTCGTACATGACGAACGGCGTTTCGGTCATGCTCGGATCGAGGCTCTTGCGCGCTTTCACATAGGACGGCTTGAACCCGATCGGCCCGCTGCTCGGTGTGATGCCCATGTCGAGCGTACCGAGCCCTGAATGCCAGGAGGCGATGATTTTGCCGCCACCCGACACGTAGCTCTTGAGCCGACCGGCCGTCTCGGCGTCGAGCCCGATCTCGTCGGGAAGCACCAGCACCTTGTACTTGCCAAAGTCGGCGAAGCGGTCGATCACGTCGAACGGCGTGTGCAGCTCTAGCAGCATCTGCGCCGCGCCGTCGTCGCTGTGGTGATTGCGCGCGCCCGCGGGGTTGAAATGCTCGGCTGACAGGATCGCGACCTCCGACACCTGGCGGGCGTCTTCGAGATAGGGCTCCAGCTTCTCGATGCGGGCATAGGCCGGGGCGACCGACGCGTAGGTGTCGGGATTGATCGCGCCATTGGGATGCAGCTGGTCGCCGATCAGGCACTTGCTGCCGAGCGCCACCATCTGCGCACACTCGTAGTCAAGGGCATCGGGATGCTTGAAGCCGCCGAACTCGCCCCAGCTGGTGTGGAACTTGCCGGTATGGGCGACGAAATCGAACCCCAGCGTCGCGGCGTAACGCGCGCTCGAGGGGAAATGGTCGTAGCCCCAGCCGCCGGTTGGCAGACTCTCGAGTTCGAGATGCGTGTAGGTCGCAAAGCGCTGCGGGCCTTGCTTATGGATGTGCCCGCAATTGTAGAAGATGCGCAGGCCGGGGAACTCCGTCATCAGCGCTTCGCTGACCTCGCGGCGGAACTCCTCGTTGACCGCCTCGTCATTCTTGAGGCGGTCGGCGGGCTTCTCCGGATCGAGCCCGTTCGCCTGCATGCGCGCGATGCACGCGGCACAGACGCAGTCGGGCGTCAGGATGATGTCGAAGAAGATGCCCTGCGTCTCGTAGCGGCTCGCCACTTCGCGCGCCTGCTCGAGGATGTACTTCCGGTAGGCCGGATGATTGAGGCAGATGGTGTGCCAGGCAGGACTCAAATTCTTGCCGCTCGACGGGTCGCCAGGCAGCGCGTGCTGATAGCGGTTGGTCGCGCTCTCCACGCGCCATTCGGGATGCTCGCGGGCAGAGAGCTCGTCCCACTGCACCGAAATGTAGATCGGGCATTCGATGTCGGCCGCGCCCAGCGCCGTGACCATGTCGCCGAGCAGGTCCGGACGCGCCAAATTCGGGTGGGGCTTGCCGACCTTGGTCGGGTAGTACGACCAGCCGTGGTGGCATTTGGCGAAGATCGTGATTGAGTCGACATGGGACTGCTTGAGCGTCGACACGAAGGTCTTTGCATCGAATGCCGAGCCGATCCCCGGGATGTGCTCGGAGGTGTGGAAGTCGAGATGAATCTGCCGGTAGCGGAGCGGCTTATTGGTCTTGGCGGGCATGACTATTCCTTGGAGCCGGAACTCGCGAGCGAGCCGCCGGCAAATTGACGTTGGAAGACGAGGAAGACGATGAGGGGCACGATGGTGGTGACGATGGCCGCCACCGCCCGCATGTCCCAGTTGGCGTCGTACATGCCCGAGATCTGGGCAAAGACAACCGGCAACGGCAGTTGCGTGCGCATGAACAGGAGGGGGATCAGCAGCGAATTCCAGCAGAACAGGAATTGCAGGATGCCGACGGCAAAGATCGGCGACAGGCTGTTGGGCAAGACGACATAAAAGAAGCTCGCGATCGGACCGCATCCGTCTATCCGCGAGGCCTCGACCAGCTCGTGTGGGAAGTCCTCGAGGAAATTCTTCACGAGGAACACCGACCACGCAAAGCTCAGGCCCACATAGGGGATCAGCACCGAAAGGATGTTGTCGATCAGCCCCATCTGCCGCCAGAGCGTGAACAGCGGGATGACGATGACCTGCGCCGGCAACACGAAGGCGTTGATGATGATGATCAGTAGCGTGCGGCGGAATGGGAAGCGGAGGAACTGGAACGCATAGGCGGCGGCGGGCGTCAGCACCATCGTGCCGAGCGTGCCGATGCCGGCCATTTCCAGCGTCACGATGAACGCCTCGCCGAGCTTGTACTTGCCCCACACCTCAAACCACGCGTTGAGGGTGAGCTCGACATGGTCGAGCCGCCACCAGCCCAGCAGCGTGTCACCCTCCGGCCGGATGGAGGTGACGACAATGCCGACCAGCGGCACGACCCAGATGATCGAGAGCACCCAGGCGGTGATCGGAACCCAGCGCGGCGACTTGCCGATCATCGCGTGTTCCTCGTCCGCTGGATGATGGCGGGGATCGACACGATCAGCACTGCGGCCAGCAGGACCAGCGTCGCGGCCGCGCCGTAGCCGAGCTTGAACTGGGTGAAGCTCTCGCGGAACATAAAGAAGCCGATCGTCTCGGTCGCCCGCGCCGGGCCGCCGCCGGTAAGCACGTAGATGGTGTCGAACGCGCGCAGGCTACCCAACAGGTTGATGAAGACGGCCACGCGCACGCCAGGCATCGAGAGCGGGGCAACGATATGGCGCATCATCGACATCGGCATCGCGCCGTCGACATAGGCGGCCTCGAGGATGTTGCGCGGGACCGCCTGCGTCGCGGCAAATATCACAAGCAGGGGCAATCCGGTCTGGGCCCACGAATAGGCGATGATCAGGCACCAGACGGCGGTATTGGAATCGCCCAGCCAGGCGTGCGCGAGGCCGCCGAGCCCAAGCAGCGAAAGCACGGCGTTGACAAGGCCGGCGCCGTCACCGCGATACATCTGCAGCCAGACATAGCCGGTCACCGCTTCCGAGACGCCGAACGCCGCAAAGATCATCACCCGGGGGATGAGCGTGCGGCGCGGCGACAGTGAGCAGAGGAGCGCGATTGCCCAGCCGGCGCCGACCGAGAGCGCTGTGGTGCATGCCGTCCATAGGATCGTGGTGACCACCGCCTGACGGAAGTTCGCGTCCTGCGCGAGGGTAATGAAGTTTCCCAAGCCGTAGAACTTGGGCTTGGCCAGTCCCCTGATGTCCCAGAAGCTCAGGATGATGGTTTGGACCAGCGGATAGACGACCGCGAACGCAAACAGCACCAGCACGGGCAGGAGCAGCAGCGAAGCGGCCGGTGCGTCGGCGAACCAGCGTCGAAGGGGAGTGAGCTCGCGCCCATTCCCCTTCGCGCGGGAGAATTCGCCGTCGTCGGAGCCGCGCGTGACGAGCGCGACCTGTGACATCAGTCGAAGGTCTTCGCCTTGGCTTCGATCGCTGCGCTCACCGCATCGATGTTGGCATCGCTCGGATCCTGCAGGAATTTCTGCAGCTGCACGCGATACTCATCGACGAGGTCGCCCGGCAGCAGGTCCCCGAGAACGAACTGCACCTTGTCCTTGCCCACCGCATCGACGGACGCCTTGATCACGGCGCTGTAGAGTGAGGTGTCGACCTTGTTGCTGGGCGAAGCGAGGCCGTGCGACGCGATAACGTTGGCGGCGTCGGCGGTGCTGAGCCAGCCAAGGAAGGCATCGGCCGCGGGCGCGTTGGCGGCGTTCGCAAACTCCGAGAATTCCTTGCTGTCGACGCTCGACACATCGTCATGTCCGGCACCCATCGCCGGGAACTGCTGGATCGAGTAGTCGGTTCCCTCGGCAAGCTTGTCGACGGTGCGTGCCCGATCGTTGTTCCACATACCGATCATTTCGTAGCCGTGCGTGCCGGCGACGAACACATCATCGGACGCGCCGTCCCAGTCCATGGCCAGCATGGAGTCGGCGGTGCCGCAGCAGCCGGCCTTGATCAGCTCGGCATACTTCTTGAGCGCGTTTTTGACCGAATCGTCGGTCCATGGGATCTGATGCGCCGCGAGCTTGGCGGTCATGTCGACGCCATTGAGGTGTTCGTAGATCGACTCGAACCACTCAGTATGCGCCCAGTATTTCGCGCCGATCGCAATGGGCGTGATGTTGACGGCCTGGAGTTTCTTGAAGTTCGCGACGAAGTCGGCCCAGGTCGTCGGCTGGGTGGTGATGCCCGCCTTCGTCATGGTCGCCGTCTTGTAGAACATCGCACTACGGTCGCCATAGGTGTAGGTGATGCCGTAGACCTTGCCGTCGGTCGAACCGAGGCTCTTCCAGGAATCCGACAGATTGTCGCCAACCTTGGCGCTGTCCCACAGCGCGGTCAGGTCCTTGAGCTGGCCGGCATCGACCAGCTCCTTGCGGAACGCCGGCCAGGTGTTGATGAACAGGTCGGCCTTTTCGCCCGACTGCAGTGCTGCACGGATTGCGCCACGCGCATCGCCCTGCACCGTGAGGTTGATCTCCTTGAAGTTGACGCCCGGATTGGCCTTCACGAAGGCCTGCTCCAGCGCCTTGATCATGTCCTCTTCGTTGCCACTGGCCCAATCGAGCAGCACCAGATCGCCGCTGACGCCCGCGGCAAAGCCATGCGACGTCATCGCCAGCACGGCGGCTACGCTCGCGCCGATCAACATCGCTTGGCGGCCAGTCGATCCCGCTCGACGCCAGCCAGCCGTTAAAAGATTCCCGATGGTCATCTAGGTTCCCTCCCTTGACGCGGGCCTTCATGGACCGTCATTTCAAGTAAGTTGAAACGTTATCATCTGCGTTGGAGATCGCAAGAGGGGACTTCGGCCAACGCCGATGTGCCAGAGCGCGTCGGCTTTTTGTCGAGACGAATTTCAGGTTCGGGCCAGCTGTCTTTGGATTCATTTGCCGCCAATCGACCGCGCGCCAACCTCGACTCTCCGGCCGATCCTGGCGTGACAACCCGGCGCAGCAACCGATCGCGAGACCGCGGGTTGAAGCTCCATCGGAGGTCGGAGCGTCACCGTGTCAGGCCGGTTCCCAGCTTACGCCGCTCTCAGACGGCGTTTGCCCACAGTGCTCGCAACGCTTGTCGTTGCGGGCGTGCTGGCGTTCCTGACGGCGGTGTCGGTCCTCTGGTTCGGGCTCTACGACGTGGGGGCGACGAGCAAGCATGCTTACCCCGTCGAGTGGCTGCTCCATTTCGCCATGCAGCGGTCAGTCGCGGCGCATGCGCCAGAACTCACCGTTCCAGATCTCGACAACCCTAACCTCATTCTACGCGGCGCGCTTCACTACGCGTCCGGGTGCGCCGCCTGCCACGGAGCGCCGGGCGAATTGGCCTCGCCGATCGCCCAGCAGATGACGCCGGTGCCGCCGGCCCTCTATGGCGCCTGGAAGGATTTCGATCCGAGCCAGCTGTTCTGGATCATCCGGAACGGCGTCAAGCTCACGGCGATGCCGGCCTGGCCCGCCGCACAACGAAGCGACGAGATCTGGGCGATGGTCGCCTTCGTCGAGCAACTGCGTTCGCTGAAGACATCGGACTACCTCGCTCTGGTCGGCGATACCACGCAAAGCTGGCTGCCTGCTCTCGCGCCGGCGCTTGGCTTCGACCCCGCGGCCTGCAGCCGGTGCCACGGACCCGATGGGCGGGGCCGCAGCGGCGTTGCGCCCGCGCTCGCCGGGCACGACGAGCAGCAGCTCGCGGCCGCCCTTCGCGCCTATCGCGACGGTAGCAAGCCGAGCGGCTTCATGCAGCCGGTCGCCGCGCAGCTCTCCGACGCGCAGATCGTTGCCGCGGCGCAATTTTACGCCGCTCAACCCGTGGCCGGCCGATGAGCCCGCTCGATCTGCTGCATCCGGCCGGACCTCAGGCGCAGCAGATCGCCCCATTGCTCTGGGGACTGATCTGGCTCTCGGTGGTGGTGGTCCTCGTGATCATCATCGTCGTCGGCCTGGCGCTCATCGTGCGCACGCGCCGGCAAGAGGACATAGCCCAGGTCACCACCGAGGAATCGCGCCGTGGCATTTGGTCGATCTACGCCGCGACCGGTGCGTCCACCGTCATCCTCGCCATCCTGATCGGCTGGACGCTGACCACCATGGCGGGAATCGCGACGCCGCCCCGGCCCGCCGCATTCACCATTGATGTCACCGGCCTGCAGTGGTGGTGGCGCTTCACCTACGAGCCGCAAGATGGTGCACCCGGCTTCAGCACCGCCAACGAGCTTCACATCCCGGTTGGCGTGCCGGTGCGCTTCCGCATCACCGCCGGCGACGTGATCCACAGCTTCTGGGTGCCCGCGATCGGAGGCAAGACCGACGCCATTCCCGGTCAGGTCAACGAGGCGTGGCTCGAAGCCGACAAGCCCGGCATCTATCAGGGAGCCTGTTCCGAATATTGCGGGCAGGAGCATTCTGAGATGGCGCTGTTCGTCGTCGCCGAGCCGCAGGCCGACTTCGACGCATGGCGCGCACACCAGGCCATGGCTGCAGCACCCGCCGCTGATCCAACCGGGCAGGCGCTGTTCATCCAAAGCTGCGGCCGCTGCCACACCGTGCGAGGCACTGCGGCAATGGGCACGCGTGGTCCCGATCTGACGCATCTGATGTCGCGCACCACGATCGCCGCTGGCCGGCTCACCAACTCGCGCGGCAACCTCGCGGGGTGGATCGCAAATCCCGACGCGATCAAGCCGGGAGCAAAGATGCCTGCGGTGCCCCTGTCGGGCCCGCAGCTCCAGTCCGTTCTCGACTACCTCTCAACCCTGAGCTGAGGTCCGATGAGCACCGCCGAACACGATATCCAGCCGCGCACTGTCAGCCTCGCCGACGACCCGGGCCTGCCGGAGCGGTTGCGGCGGGCGTGGGAGACCGCGCCGGGCCTCGTCGGCTGGATTTCGAGCGTCGACCACAAGTCGATCGGACGCCGCTACATTGTAACGGCGTTCGCTTTCCTGCTGCTGGGCGGCCTCGAGGCGCTGATCATCCGGCTGCAGCTGGCCCACGCCGACCAGCACTTCGTGACCCCGGAACAGTACGACCAGCTGTTCTCGATGCACGGCATCACAATGATCTTCCTCTACGCGCTGCCGGTGCTTTCGGGTTTTTCGAACTTCCTTTTCCCGCTGGTGCTCGGGGCCCGCGACATGGCGTTCCCGCGCCTCAACGCCTTTTCCTACTGGGTGTATCTCGCGTCCGGGCTGTTTATGTATGCGAGCTTCCTCGCCGGCGCGGCCCCCGACGACGGCTGGTTCAATTACGCCCCCAATGCGCTGAGGCCGTACAGCCCCGGCCCGAACATGGACTTTTATGCGCTCGGCATGATCTTCCTCGGCGTCTCGACTACCGTCGGGGCGGCCAATTTCGTCGTCACGGTCCTCCGTATGCGCGCTCCGGGCATGACCTTTGCGCGCATGCCGATTCTCGTCTGGGGGACCTTCAGCGCATCGGCGGGCATCCTGCTGGCGGTGCCTGCGGTCAGCCTGGCCTTCTTCCTCCTCTGGCTCGACCGCAGCTTCGGCACGCACTTCTTCTCCGGCACCGAAGGCGGCCAGCCGCTGCTCTGGCAGCACCTGTTCTGGATCTTCGCGCACCCGTGGGTGTACATCATCGTTCTACCGGCGATGGGATTGGTGTCGGACGCGCTGCCGATCCTCTGCCGGCGCCCGATCGTCGGCTATGGCCTCGTCGCCGGCGCCACGGTCGCCACGATGATGATCGGCTTCGGCGTCTGGGCACACCACATGTTCGCAACCGGCCTGCCGGCGATCGCCTCGGCCTATTTCTCCGCTGCCTCGTTCATCATCGCCGTCCCGAGCGCCGTCGCGACCTTTGCCTGGATCGCAACGATCTGGAGCGGTCGACCGCGGATCAACACGGCCTTTCTCTACTTTGTAGGCTTCATTGTGATGTTCGTGATCGGCGGCGTCTCCGGCGTGGTGACTGCGGCGGCGCCCGCGGACCTGCAGTTGACCGACACCTATTTCGTCGTGGCGCACGTGCACTACGTGCTGATCGGCATCAATCTCTTTGGTGTTCTCGGCGGGCTCTATTTCTGGTTTCCGAAAATGACCGGCAGGCTGCTTGGCGAGCGCCTCGGGCACTGGAACTTCTGGATCACATTTGTCGGCTTCAACGCCGCCTTCATGCCCATGCACCTGACCGGCCTCATGGGCATGCCACGGAGGGTCTACACCTACCCCGCCGATCCGGGCCTCGATCTCGTCAACCTCATCAGCACCCTCGGGTCGGACCTGCTCGGCGTCGGCATCCTGCTGCTGGTCGTCAATGTTTGGCTGTCGCTCAAAAAGCCGAAGACCGCGCCCGACAATCCCTGGGACGCCCCGACCCTCGAATGGGCCGTTGCCTCGCCGCCGCCGCCCTACAATTTCGCAGTGATCCCGACTGTCGCGAGTCGCCACCCCCTGTGGGAGGCGCATATGAGCAATCGGTCCGGCGTCAGCGTGCTCGATCGCGGCTTCGCCCTCGACGACGGCAAGGAAGCACTCGCGACCACGGTGCTCGAGGCAAGGCCCGACCTGGTCCTCAAGATGCCGAACGATTCCCCGTGGCCCTTCCTGCTCACGCTGGTGATGAGCGTGTTCTTCACCGCCTTGCTCGTGCAGGCCTGGTGGGTCGGCGCGGTCTCGGTTGCAGGTCTGCTCGTCTGCACGCTGGTCTGGCTCTGGCCGCAGCGCCGGCTCGCACAAACGGCGGAGCCACCCCATGTCTGAAACGGCGTTACAGCGGTCGCTTCCCCTTGGCAGCACCGGTCACAAGGCCGGCGGATGGTTCGGCGTGATGACGCTGATCGTGACCGAGGCGTCGCTGTTTCTCTACCTACTGTTCAGCTACTATTACTTCGCGCTCTGGGGGAAGGGTGACTTCGTTCCCTCGCCACTACCCAAATTCGGTCTTTCGCTGCCCGACACGGCGATCCTCTTGTTCAGCAGCGCCACCGTCTGGTGGGGCGAACGCGCCGCACGGAAATCCTCCCGCCGGCAGATGGCGCTGGGACTGCTCGCGACGATCGTGCTGGGCGCCGTCTTCGTCGGTATCCAGCTGGTCGAGTGGTCGCAAAAGCCGTTCCACTTCAACCAGTCCACCTACAGCGCGCTCTACTTCACCGTGACTGGCTTCCACCTGGCGCACGTGGTCGCGGGCCTCATCATCTTGGCCGCTCTGCTGGTCTGGGATTGGCTCGGCTATTTCGACAAGGATCGCCACGTGTCGCTCGCGATCGGCGCGACCTATTGGCACTTCGTCGATGTCGTCTGGCTCGCAGTGTTCTTCACCATCTATGTCACGCCATATCTGGGGGTGCGATGAAACAGCTCCTGGCCTTCAGCCTGCTGCCGTTGCTTGCGGCCTGCTCCAGCGCCCCGCCGCTCGTGACCGGCGATGCCGCGGCCGGCGCCGATCTCATCACCAAGCTGGGCTGTGGCTCGTGCCACAGCATTCCCGGCATCGTCGACGCGAACGGCCTCGTCGGTCCGCCCCTCGGTCACATCGCGAGCCGCCAGTTCATCGCCGGCGTGCTGCGCAATACACCCGACAATATGGTGCAGTGGCTGCGTTTCCCGCAGAAGATCGTCCCTGGTAACGCCATGCCCGACCTCGCGATCTCGGAGCAGGATGCGCGCCAGCTCACAGCCTACCTCGAGACGCTCAAATGACTACCGAAGGCTTGCGGCTGTGGACAGTGCCGTGGGACCTCCTGAGCGCTGCCGCCGGCACGATCGTGCTCGGCCTGCTGTGGCTCGGACCGCTGGCGTCGCTGAGCCACACCGCGTTTTCGGCGCACATGCTGCTGCATCTGGGCCTCATGCTCGTCGCGGCGCCGCTGCTGGCAATGCCGGTGTCGCGCCGCCTTCCCAGCCCGAGGGGCCTGGGCGATGCGCTGGCCTGGTACCTCTTGGCCGGCGCGTTCGAGATGCTCGTGGTGCTCGCTTGGCACATCCCGCTGCTGCACGACGCTGCCGGCCACAACGCGCTGCTCTTCGCAGCGGAGCAGCTGAGTTTCCTTGCCGCCGGTGTTGCGCTCTGGGCCTGCATTTTCTCCGCGCGCAGATCGGCCGCGGCGATCGCCGCTGCACTGGTCGCGGCTCTGACCTTCAGCCACATGAGCATGTTCGGGTTGATGCTCGCGCTGGTCCCCACGCTGATCTACGACCCGAACCTCTGCCAGGGCTGGTTCGGCATCGATCGACTGAACGACCAGCACCTGGGCGGCGCGCTGATGGCCGCCGGCGGATTGATGTATCTGCTGGCCGCCGTCGTGCTGTTCATGCGTGCGGTGAAAGCAGCGATGGAGCCGGCCGCAAGCCACTGACTTTTGGCGGCGACCTCACCCTTCGGCGAGAGCCCGCAACTGCCGGAGCACATCTGCAGCAATCGGGATGCCGCTCTCGGCTGACGCGCGCCGGTTGGCGTAACGGCGGTCGGCGGGGAGGCGATCCTGCCCCGCGTCGTGGATCGCGGCGATCAGGTCTTCGATGCGATCGGTGAACCCGCGAGTATTGCCGCGAGCGGGGTCGATCAGGATGTAGGTCTGGCCGCCATGCGGGGTGGCGGCGCCGGGATGTCCGCTCCAGTCGATCTCGAACGAGTAGTCACCCCCGGCGAGGGCGGCGCCCATGATCTCCATCATCATGGCGATCGACGAGCCCTTGTGGCCGCCGAAGGGAAGGAGCGCCCCGCCATCCAGAACGGCGTTTGGGTCAGTGGTCGCGTTGCCATCGCGATCGACGCCGACGGCCGGGGGCAGGGTGCGGCCTTCGCGCCGGGCGATCTGCACGTCGCCATTCGACCACGCACTCGACGCCTGGTCGAAGACCAGCGGGTCGCGCCCGTCTCGCGGCGCGGCGAAGCCGAGCGGATTGGTGCCGTAAAGCCTCTTGTGCCCGCCATGCGGAACAACGCTCGCCATCGAATTGACCATGGCGAGCGCCACGAACCCCTCGCGAGCGAACGGCTCGATATCGGGCCACACGGCACTGAAATGATGGGCGTTGCGGATGGTGAGCAATGCGATGCCGTTGGCGCGGGCCTTGGCCATCAGCCGGTCGCGGGCGGAAGCGAGCACGGGCAGGGAGAAGCCGTTGCGTCCATCGGCGCGCAGCATGCCGGGAGCGATGTCCTCGATGACCGGTGTCGCTTTGCCGTCGACCCAGCGTGAGTCGAGCGAGCCGAGATTGCCGGCGACACGGAAGATACCGTGCGAATGCGCGCCGTCACCCTCGGCGAGCGCCATGTTATCCGCAAGGATCGTCGCGACGGCGTCGCTGCAGCCATGGCGCAGGAAGATCGCCTTCAGCAGCGCCGTGAGGTCGCCGACAGAAATGCGCTCGTCGCTCACCCGCCGATCCGCGGCCACGTGTCGGAAAGCCTGTACCCCTGCGGCCAGGGATCAGCGGGATCGAGCATCTCGGTGCGCCTGCCCGAGATCCACGCGCGTCCCGAAATCGACGGGATGATCGCCGCACGGTCGCCGAGCGTGGTGTCTGCCTCGATGCGGCCGAGGAACTCCGAGCCGATGATCGAGCGCGCGAGGTAGCGGTCGCCAACCTGCATCTGCCCCTTGGCCCGCATCACCGCCATGCGCGCCGAGGCGCCCGTGCCGGTGGGCGAGCGGTCGATCTTGCCCGGCTGGATGGCGACCGCGTTGGCGGCGGTCAGCATGCCATCGCGGCGCTCTGCGGGCCGCGCGATCTGGCAGAATGAAATGTGGGTCCAGTCAGGATTGGTCGGATGCGTGAAGCCCAATTGCTCATTCGCGGCGCGGGTGATGCGAATGCCGGTTTCGGCGAGGTCGCGCGCTTCGTCGGGCACGATCTCGAAGCCGAGCGCCGCAGCATCGACGATGACGAAGCTGTCGCCGCCATAGGCGGTATCGACGGTGAGCGTGCCGAGCCCTGGCACTTCGAGCGTCGCGTCGAGTCTATCGGCGAAGCTCGGCACGTTGGTGACGGTGATGCGTTCGGCTTTGCCGTTGCGGCAGTCGGCGACAACCTCCACCAGCCCGCCGGGCGCTTCGAGGAAGAGCCGCGTCTCGGGCTCGGTCATCGGAACGATGCCGGCGTCGAGCAGGACGGTCGCGACGCAGATCGAATTGGACCCTGACATCGGCGGGGTGTCTTCTGGCTCCATGATGATGAAGCCCATCTGTGCCTTCGGGTTCTTCGGCGGCACCAGCAGATTGATGTGGCGGAACACGCCACCTCGCGGCTCGTTGAGGATGAAATTGCGCAGCGTTTGGTCGCGCGCGATGAAGCGCGACTGCGCCCACAGCGTATCTCCCGGCGGCGGCGCAACGCCACCGACGATGACATCGCCGACTTCACCCTCGGCGTGGCAGGCGATGATCTCGATGGCGCGGCTAGTCCTCACGTGATCACCTGCACCGGCTCGCCAAGCACGTCGAATTTCGGCGTAATCCCGAGCCCGGGCCTGTCCGACGCCGTCATGAAGCCGTTGTCACGCTTCGGCGCGCCGTCGGCGATCGAGACGGTGACATAGGAGTTGAAGTCGGTGGCCGTGAAGCAGAAGCGCTCGGGGGTCGAGCGGGCGAGATGGGCGATGGTCGCTGTGACGATGTCGCCGCCCCAGGTGTCTTCGATGGTCATCGGAATGCCGTGGCTGACGCAAAGGTCGCGCATCTGGCGCGCCTTGGTGAGGCCGCCGACTTTGCTGATCTTGAGGTTGATGACGTCGAACGCATCCTCGGCGATGCCGGTCACAAGGTCCTGCACTGATCCGATGTTTTCGTCGAGCACGAAGGGGAGGGACGTGCGCCGGCGGATCGAGACGCTTTCTTCATAAGTCACGCAGGGCTGCTCGATATAGACGTCGAGATCGGCAACGGCACTGACGACGCGCGCCGCGTCGGCCTTGGTCCAGCCGGTGTTGGCATCTGCGACCAGGATGTCGCTCGGCTTCAGAATAGCGCGGCACGCTTTGATGCGCGCGATATCGTCGGTCGGGTCGCCGCCGACCTTGAGTTGGAATTTGGTATAGCCCTCAGCGCGATAGCCGGCGATCTTCTCGGCCATGCGGCCGGCATCCTCCTGGCTGATGGCGCGATAGAGCGCTATTTTATCCTGCTCCGCACCGCCCAGCAACTTGTAGACCGGCAGGCCCGCGACCTGGCCGAGAATGTCCCAGCAAGCGATGTCGATCGGCGCCTTGACGTAAGGATGGCCACGCAGCACGGCGTCCATGTGGTGGTTGAGCGGCCAGAGGTCGGTCGGGTCATGGCCGATGAGCTTGGGGCCGATCTCGTCAAGTCCGGCGCGAACGCCCTTGGCGTAGCTGGGCAGGTAGGCCGAGCCGAGCGGGCAGCACTCGGCATAGCCGGTGATTCCCGCGTCGGTCTCGACGGCGACAACCGTCGAGTCGAACACTTCCATGAAATTGCCGCCCGACCAGTTGTAGCGGCCCTCCCTCAGCGGAAGGTCGACCTGATAGATGCGGATAGCGGTGATCTTCATGCTGAGTGTTCCCGGATGTCCAGGTGCTCCACGGTGTCATTCCCGCGAAAGCGGGAATCTAGTGGCGACTGGAACTGCTTAATGTGTGGGTCCTGGATTCCCGCCTTCGCGGGAATGACACGGAGGATATGTTCGTCGATCTGGGTCATCCGCATCACACCAGCGAAAACCCGTGGGCGAACGGATCGCGGTCGTCGATGAAAATGGTGTTGATGCCCGTCTGGCGGGCCCAGCCGGCGATCGACGGCACAATGCCGTCGACGTTGCCGACGCGCACGGCCTTCTCGACACGGCCGTTGAAGATCGACCCGATGATCGATTCGTGAATGAAGCTGTCGCCGACCTTGAGCTTGCCGCGCGCGAACCATTGCGCCATGCGCGCCGAGGTGCCGGTACCGCAGGGCGAACGGTCGATGGCCTTGTCGCCATAGAACACGGCGTTGCGGGCGGTCGAGCCCGGCTTCTGCGGCCGCCCGGTCCACATGATGTGGGTGCAGTTGCGGATGTTGTCGTTCTCGGGATGGACGAAGTAATAGCGCTCGTTCATGGCCTTGCGCAGGATAGGGCTCCAGCGCAGCAGGTCTCCCACGGTCACGTCCGCGAGGTCCGAAAAGTTCTCCTGCGGGTCGACGATGCAGTAGAAATTGCCGCCATAGGCAACGTCGACGGTCAGCTTGCCGAGCTCGGGGATTTCGATCTCGAGATCGCGCGAATGGAGGAAGCTCGGCACGTTGGTGATCCGCACCTCGTCGACGTAATCGCCGTTCTGGGTGTACTGCGCGACGACCTTGCCGGCGGGCACGTCGAGATTGAGAACGCCCGGAGACTTCGGCTGCACGAGGCCATTCTCGATCGCCATCGTCACGGTGCCGATGGTGCCGTGGCCGCACATATAGAGGCAGCCTGAGGTCTCGATGAACAGCACCGAGACGTCGCAATCGTCGCGGGTCGAGGGGTAAAGGATCGAGCCGCTCATCATGTCGTGCCCGCGCGGCTCGAACATCAGGCCTTTGCGGATCCAGTCCCAGTTGGCGAGGAAATCGGAACGGCGCTCCATCATGTTGGCCCCCTTGAGCTGGGGGCCGCCGCCCGACACGAGGCGCACCGGATTGCCGCAGGTGTGGCCGTCGATGCAGGAGAAGGTGTGGCGTGCCATAGCGAGGTCCTAGAAGCGTTGTGGCGAGAAAGGAACGAGGTTGATCGAGGGGGTCGCTCCGGTGACGAGCTCGGCGATGAGCTTTCCGGTGGCGGCCGATTGGGTCAGGCCGAGATGACCGTGGCCGAAGGCATAGAGGATGTGGGGCGAGGGGCGCGAGCGGCCGATGGCGGGCAGCGAATCCGGCAACGACGGGCGAAAGCCCATCCATTGCTTGCCGCCTTCGGTCTTGAGACCGGGCATGAATCGCGCGGCCTTGGTCAGCATGGCTTCTGACCGCTTGAAGTTCGGTGGCAGGCTGAGGCCCCCGAGTTCGACCGCGCCACCGATGCGGATGCCTGTGCTCAAGGGTGTCACGACAAAGCCGTGGCCGGGAAAGACAAGCTGGCGGCGGAGGTCGAAGGCGCCGGCCGGCAGCGTGGTGTTGTAGCCGCGCTCCGTATCGAGCGGGATCAGGTCGCCGAGCGGAGCGGTCAGCGCGCGCGACCACGCGCCCGACGCCACGACCACTTTACGGGCCGTCAGACGCGACCCGTCGGCGAACTCGATCGTCACGCCGTCGCCCAGCGGGCGCAGCGCCGTGACCTCGGTCTTGCGGAAGGTCACGCCGCGATCGATCGCGGCTTTGCCGATGGCGAGGGCGAAATCGTAGGGGTCGCTGACCGTCTGCCATTTCGGAATGAAGGTCGCGGCGATGAAACGTGGGTCGAGCCCAGGTTGCAGCTCCGCGAGATCGGCACCGCGCACCGTGCGGATCTCGATACCCTCGCGGGTCTTGGCGGCGATCTCCGGTTGGGCGCCGCGCAGTTCGCCTTCGCTCTCATAGAGCTCCAGCACACCGTCGGAGCGTACCAAACTGCCGAGGCCAGCGCTCGCGACGAGCGCATCCATTTCGGTGCGAGCCAGTCGCATCATCGCGGCCTGTGCCTTGATCGCCGCATCGACCCTGTCGGGCCAGCCGGCACGCCAGAACCGCATCAGCCACGGCGTGATCTGCGCCAGGTATTCGGGCCGCACAGTGAAGGGGCCGAGCGGATCGCTCAGCCAGCGCGGCAGCTTCCGCCACATGTCCTTGGTCGCGAGCGGCACGATGTCGGAGAAGGCAAAGGCGCCAGCATTGCCGCGGCTCGTCTCCTCGGCCATGCCCTTGCGATCGACAAGCAGCACCGAGCGGCCGGCCTCGACGAGCTTGTAGGCGCTCGCGAGGCCGACGATGCCGGCGCCGACAATGACGACATCCGCGTCCACTTGCGATCAGGCAACCATCTTGAGTTGCGGGCGGGTGTCGATGGCCTGCTGGACGATGGCCGAGATGCGCTTGCGTTCCTCACCTTCGAGGGTGAGGCGGGGCGCCCGCACCCATTCGCTGCCTTCGCCCGTCATTTGGTTGGCGAGCTTGATGTACTGCACCAGCTTGGTCGCGACATCGAGATGCAGCAGCGGCATGAACCAGCGGTAGAGCTCGAGCGCCTCGGCTGTGCGGCCGGCCTTGGCGAGCTGGAAGAGCTGCACCGCCTCGCGCGGGAAGGAATTGGCAAGGCCTGAGACCCATCCGGTTGCGCCGAACAGGGCATTCTCCAGCAGCAGGTCGTCGACGCCGCAGACGATGGCGTAGCGGTCGCCGAGGCGGTTGATCATGTCGGTGATACGCCGGCTGTCGTGGCTCGACTCCTTGACCGCGACGATGTTCTTCTCGCTCGCGAGATCGGCGAAGTCGTCGGGCTTGAGGTCGACCTTATAGGCCACGTGGTTGTTGTAGATCATGATCGGCAGGTCGGTGCCGCGAGCCAGCGTGCGGAAGTGGTGGATGCTTTCGCGCGCATCGGTCATGTAGACCATGGTCGGCAGCGCCATCAGGCCCGCGGCGCCGGCGGCCTTCATGCGGCCGGCAGCTTCGATCGCGAGCTTGGTCGTGTACTCGGCGACGCCCGCGATGATCGGCACGCGGCCCTTGGCGGCCTTCGCGGCGGCGGCGACCACGGCCGCCTTCTCGTCGGCCGAGAGCGAAGAATTCTCGCCGAGCGTGCCGAGCATGACGAAGCCTTCGCAGCCGGCGCTGAGGCAGGAGTCGATGTGCCGGGCGGTCGCCTCGAGGTCGAGGTCGCCATTCTGTTTCATTTCGGTCATCAGTGCGGGGATGACGCCGCGCCAGGTGAGTGTCATATCGATTGTCCTTCAGTGCGTAGGTAGGGGATGAGAGTGATCGGGTTCATTGGAACGGGGACGATTTCCGCGGCCGTGATCGAAGGCCTGCAGTCGCTGCCCCATGCGCCCGAGGTGGTCGTCTCGCCGCGTTCGGAAGCGGTATCGCGCTCGCTCGCCGGGCGGTTTGCGAAGGTGCGGCGTGCCCAGAGCAATGCCGAGGTCGCCAAGGCCGATATCGTGTTCCTCGGCATGCGGCCGATGCATCTCGACGACGCGATGGCGGGGATCGAGTTCGGCGAGGGCCAGATCGTCGCCAGCATGGTGGCCGGCTTCAGCCTCGCCGACATCCAGGCGCGATGGCCACGCGCGACGGTCTGCCGCGTCATTCCGATGCCCGGTGCCGCGCGCCGCAAAGGTCCGATCACGACCTATCCGCGCGTGCCCGAGATCGTCGAGCTGATGGCGCCGCTGGGCGATTTGTTCGTCGTGAGCGAAGAGTCCAAGCTCGGCTTCGGCGGACTCAACGCCTTCATGTCGAGCTATTTCGAACTGCAGCGGGCGCTGATCGATGTCGGTACCGGGGCCGGTCTGCCTGAAGCCGATGCGCGGCGCTTCGTCGTGTCGCTGCTGGGGATGATGGCCGACACCGCTGAGCACACCCCGGCCGAGGCATTCGGCAAGCTCGTCGAGGAGCACCAGACCAAGGGCGGGCTCAACGAACGCGTGCGGGCTCATCTGCTGGCCGAAGGCTGGTTCGACCGCCCGCGCGCGGCGCTGAATGCGACGACGACGCTCGGCTACAAGACGCTGGGCTAGCGCCAAATGAACCACAAGGCCCTCGCCCCCCTCCCCCTTGAGGGGAGGGGCTGGGGGTGGGGGTCCCCCGGCTTCTGCCGTGCCGACTGCCCGACCCCCGCCCCGAATTGCTACGCTCGCGTTACTCGCCAAGCGTGTCGCTCTCCCCTCAAGGGGGAGGGTAGCCGTGCCGACTGCCAATTCGATTAGTTCACGCGCCAAGGTAAGCCTCGACGATCGAGTTGCTCTTGCTGAGGATTTCGGCGTCGCTGTCCATGCGGATTGTGCCGGTCTCGAGCACGTAGCCGTAGCTCGCGAGTTTCAGCGCCAGCCGGGCATTCTGTTCGACCAGCAGAATTGTAACGCCGCTCTTGTTGAGGTCGCGGATGATGCGGAAGGTCTCGAGCACGAGCTTTGGCGCAAGACCCATCGAGGGCTCGTCGAGCAGCAGGACTTTCGGGCCGTGCATCAGTGCGCGGCCGATCGCCAGCATCTGCTGTTCGCCGCCCGAGAGCAGCGAGCCATCCTGGTGCTGGCGCTCCTTGAGGATCGGGAATAGCCCGAAGGCACGCTCGAGCCGCTCGCGCCGGGCGCGGACGTCACCGACGGTGAAGCCGCCAAGCTCGAGGTTCTCGCGGACGGACAGACCGCGCAGCACGTGGCGGCCTTCCGGCACGTGGACGACGCCCATCCGGGCGATGTCGCTGGCCTTCTTGCCGATAAGCTCGGCGCCCTCGAATGTGATCGAGCCCGCAGTGGCGCGGACGAGCCCGGATATCGTCTTGAGCGTGGTGGTCTTGCCGGCGCCATTGGCGCCCAGCAGGGTGACGATCTCGCCCTGCCGGACCTCGAGGTCTATGCCGTGCAGCGCCTCAATGCGGCCATAGCCGGCGGTGACCCCCTTGAGGGAAAGCACGGTCTCACCTTCAGAGCGCAAGGGCCGCCTCCGCGTCTTCGCTGCCGAGGTACGCCTCGATCACCCTGGGATTCGACTGGATTTCCCTGGGCGTCCCCTCGGCGATCATCACGCCGTGGTCGAGCACGCTGACGCGCTCCGAGATCGTCATGACCAGCCCCGTGTCGTGCTCGATCAGGAGCACCGCGACCTGGCGCTCGTCCCGGATGCGGCGGATCAGCGTCACGAGCTCATCCTTCTCGCCCTTGGTGAGGCCCGCGGCTGGCTCGTCGAGCAGCAGCAGCTTGGGATTTGTGGCGAGGGCGCGCGCAATCTCGACGCGGCGCTGATGACCATAGGCGAGGGTCGACGCGTCGCGGTGCCACTCGTCATTGGCGATGCCAACAAAGCGGAGGCACTCGGCTGCGACCTCGCGGATCTTCGCCTCCTCGCGGCGCTGCGCGGGCAGGCGGAGGACTGCGCTGATCGCGCCCATGCTGGTGCGGCAATGTTGCCCCGACATGACGTTTTCAAGCACGCTCATCTGCCGGAACAGGCGGACGTTCTGGAAGGTCCGGGCGATGCCCGCGCGCGTCACCTGCCAGGGCTTGAGGCGCAGCATCTCGCTGCCATCGAAGACGACGCTGCCTCGCTGCGGTTTGTAGAAACCGGTGATGCAGTTGAACAGCGACGTCTTGCCGGCACCGTTCGGACCGATGAGGCTGACGACCGAGCCGGGCGCGACGGCGAACGTCACGTCGTTGAGCACGCGGTTGCCGGCAAAGCCGAGGCTGAGCGCATTGAGTTCGAGGAGGGCCATCAGCGCCTGCCTCCCGCCGGCCAGATGCCACCCGGCCGGAACAGCATGATCAGCAACAGGCCAACCGCGAAGACGAGATAGCGGAAGCTGCCGAGGTCGCGCAGGAATTCGGGGCCGAGCACGACGACGAAGGCGCCGAGGATGACGCCCGGTATCTTGCCCATGCCGCCCAGGATCACCGCCATCAGGAAGAGCGTCGATTGCTGGAACGAGAAGCTCTGCGGCGAGATCGCTGTGAGGTTCACCGCAAAGAACGCGCCGCCGATCGAGCCGTAGATCGCCCCGATGACGTAGGCGGCGAGCTTCACCCGCACCCGGTCGATCCCCATCGCCTCTGCGGCGTCCTCGTCGTGCCGGACATAGAGCCAGGCGCGCCCGAGCCGGGAATTGGCGAGCCGCACCGAGACCAGCACCGCGACGACGGCCAGCGCAAGGAAGACGTAGTAGAAATCGCTTTGCGACACGATGTGCCACCCGTACAACCAGGGCTGGTCGATGCCCGAGATGCCACTCGCCGCGCCGGTGATCTGGAGATTGCGCGCCGTGATGCGGACGATCTCGCCGAAGCCGAGGGTGACGATAGCGAGATAGTCCGAGCGCAGGCGGAGCGTCGGGCCGCCGATAACGACGCCGGCGACCGCCGCGGCGACCACCGCGACCGGCAGTGTCGCCCAGAAGTTCCAGCCGAACTCGGTGGTGAGGATGCCGACCGAATAGGCCCCCACCGCGAAAAAGGCGGCGTAGCCAAGATCGAGCAGTCCGGCATAGCCGACGACGATGTTGAGCCCGAGCGCGAGGATCGCGTACAGCAGCGCGTTGGTGAGGATCACCGTGATGTAGGCGCCGAAGATCTGCGGTGCGACCGCCATCACCAGAAGGATCGCGACAATGGCGACGACGCGCTTTGCCGGGGTATCGAGGAGGACGGTGAGCCCGCCCCACGCGCTCGGGCGGGCCTCGACCGCCTGTGGTCCGGGCGACCCCGGCTCGAGCGCCATCACATACGCTCCTGTTCGGATTTGCCGAGCAGGCCGGTCGGCTTGAAGACCAGCACGAGGATCAGCACCGTGAAGGAAAACACGTCCTTCCACTCGCTGCCGATGCCGGGTAGGGTCGTTCCGAAGCTTTCCAGTAGGCCGAGCACGAGGCCGCCCAGCATCGCGCCGGGGATCGAGCCGATCCCGCCGATCACCGCGGCGGTAAAGGCCTTGAGGCCGATCAAGAACCCCATGAAATACCAGATCGAGCCGTAATAGGCGCCCGCCATGGTGCCCGCGGCGGCGGCAAGCGCCGAGCCGGCAAAGAAGGTCACCGCGATCACGCGGTTGACGTCGATGCCCATGAGCTCGGACATGTCGCGATCGACCGAGACGGCCCGCATCGCCCGCCCATACTGGGTGCGCGAGACGAACAATTCGAGCCCGATCATCAGCAGCGCCGCGACCACCGCGAGCGCCACCTGCTTGTAGTTGATGAACACCGCACCGATGTTGATACCGGCGAAGCCGAGCTTCGGGCTGAACGCAAAAACCTGCCCCTGAGTCAGACTCAGAACGCTGTTCTGGAGAACGAGTGACACAGCCAACGCTGTGATCAGGATGGAAAGTCGCGGCGCTCGCAGCATCGGTGCGTAAGCGATGCGCTCGATCACCACGCCGAGGAAGCCGACCGCAATCATCGAGAGCAGGATCGACAACCCCACGCCGAGCCAGCTGGTGCCGACCATGCCGCCGATCAGCGACAGGACGACAAAGCCCGCGAAAGCCCCGACCATATAGACGTCGCCATGCGCGAAGTTCAGCAGCTTCACCACGCCGAAAACCATGGTGTAGCCGAGAGCGACGAGCGCATAGAACGAGCCCAGCACAAGGCCGTTGACGAGCTGCTGGGCGAGGAGAGTGACGAGGGTCATCGGGGCGCCTCGGGTGCGGCGTCGACCCCCCGTCCGGCATCGGCCGGGCGAGGGATCAGCAATCGCGTGGCTGGCCGCGTTACTGCGCCAGCGTCCACTTGCCGCCCTTGCCCTGGACGACGACGAAGTTCGAGCGTGCGAGGGTGTGGTCGGGCTTGAAGGTGATCTCGCCCGCGATGCCCTTGTAGTCTTCGGCCTGAAGCGCCGCCATGAGCTTGGTCGGGTCGGTGCCACCGGCTTTGGTGATGGCGTCGGCGAGCAGGTTCATGCCGTCATAGGTCAGCGGGCCGTAGGAGCTCGGCGCGATGTTGAACTTCGCCTGGTAGGCCGTGGCGAAATCCTTGGCAGCCGGCAGGAAGTCGGCGGTCGGGCTCGAGAAGGCGTAGACGCCCTCGGCTGCGTCGCCCGCGAGCTTGAAGAAATTGTCGGAGGTCGAGCCGTCGCCGACGAACACCGCACCCTGGTAGCCGCCTTCGCGCAGCTGCTTGACGAACGGGCCGCCGTCATCGTCGTAGGCCGTCCAGAACACGGCGTCGGGGTTGGCCGACTTGATCTTGGTGATGACCGCCGAATAATCCTGCTCGCCGTGGTTGACCGTCTCGAAGTCCGCCACCGTGCCGCCGGCATCGGTGAAGCCCTTCTGCGCCAGCGTCGCGAGGTCCTGGCTGTAGGCGTCGCCTTCGTTGACGATGGCGATCGACTTGTAGCCCTTGGCCTTCCACACGACGAGCGCAGCGGCGACCTGGTCGTTGCCGGTCGAGTTGATCATGAACGCGTTGCCCGGATTGGCCGGGATCAGCTTGGTCGAGTTGGCGGCAGTGATCACGAAGGGCAGCTTGGCGTCGCCGAAGATCTTGAGCGTCGGAACCGTCGCGCCTGAGCAGTAGCCGCCGACGACCGCCGAAATGCCGGAAGAAGCGAGCTTGGTGGCCGCATTTACCGCCTGCTGCGGATCGCACGCGTCGTCGCCAACGACCATGGAGTAGGTGTTGGGACCTGCCTTGTTGAGCGCATCCATCGCCAGCTGCACGGAGTTGGCCATGTCCTGGCCGTAGGTGGCCTGGCCGCCCGTCGTCGGAACCAGAACGCCGATCTTGATGTCGGCGGCATAGCTGGCGGTGCCCAGGGTCAGCGCGAGCGCGAGGCCGGCGAGGACTGAAGTCACGGGTAGTTTCATTTGATCGTCTCCCTTGTTGTAGGTCTCTTAATTCGCCGTTTCAGACGGCCATCGCGACCGGCAGGCGCCCGCGACGTCCGATGCTTTGTATGCATCTTGTCGACAAGATTGCACGCTGGCGTTTTTCGTGTCAATCGAGCGGGGACGAGAGGAATTTCCGCGATGGCTCCTGGTTCGAAGGTGAAGCGGCCGGCGCGGCCGGCGCGGCCGGTCCGCGGCGCGGGCGTGCAGATGGTCTATGACCGGCTGCGCCAGTCGATCGTCGACCTCGAGCTTCCTCCGGGCAGCGCGCTCGACGAGGTGCGTCTCAGCCAGCAGTTCGCGCTGTCGCGGACGCCGGTGCGCGAGGCGCTGGTTCGGCTGGTCGCCGACGGTCTCGTTACCACACAGCCCAATCGCGGCACCGTCGTGGCACCGATCGATTTCGAGAAGCTGCCGGTCTATTTCGAAGCGCTGACGCTGATGTATCGGGTGACCACCCGGGCTGCCGCCGTCCGCCGGCGGCCGGAGCAGTTGCCCGCCATGCGCGAGGCGCAGCGGCGTTACGAGGATGCCGTCGCGCGCAACCATGCCGGCGACATGATCGCGACCAACCGCGAGTTTCATCTGGCCATCGCCGAGGCCGGCGGCAATTCCTACTTCACCGGCTGGTTCTCGCGCCTGCTCGACGAGGGGCGGCGGCTGCTGCGGCTCTACTACTACGCCTCGTTCGACGACCACCTGCCGCACAGATACGTCGAAGAGCACGAGGCGATGATCCAGGCGATCGAGGCGGGCGACGCCGAGCGGTGCGACGAGCTGGCAGCTCAGCACGCCGCCCAGATCGTCCGTCAGATCCAGAGTTACATGGCGCGCGACGTAACGGCGCCAATGCGCCTCGACGGCGACGCGCCGCGGACGCCCCGGCGCGCGCGCGCGTAACACCTCACGCCTCCCGCATCGCCATGAGCGTGGCGTTGCCGCCGGCCGCGGCGGTGTTGATGCTGATCGACACCTCACGGACCAGCATGTCGCGATTGACCGAGTCCGCCGACTGCACGGGAACGATGGGACCCGGCCACGCCGCGACGGCCTGCGCGACACTCGCGAGACGTGCGTCGTCGCCCTCGGCCAGCACGGCGGTGATCGCGGGCTCGCGCGTCCAGTCATCGCTGAGCCGCGCCTCCGGCGCGAGGCCCCGCGCCGTCTCCTGCCCGACCAAGGTCGCGTCAATGACGGCGGTATTGCGGGTCGCGGCCGCCGCGTCGAGCATGCGGCTGAGGCCATCCCGCGTCGTGGGCAGGAGAAGCACCTCCCCGCGGGGCAGCAAGCCGTAGAGATTGCTTTCGCCGACGGGGCCGGGGAGCCGCCCCGGTGCGTCGGCCTCCGCCGGCCGGGCCTTCACCAGCCGGCGCACATAGAGCGGCCCGCCCGCTTTCGGCCCGGTGCCGGACTTGCCGCTGCCCCCGAAAGGCTGCACCCCGACCGCGGCGCCGATGATGTTGCGATTGACGTAGATGTTGCCTGCGCGGATGCGCTCGGTCACGTGGTCGGTGGTCTCGTCGAGCCGCGTGTGAAGCCCGAAGGTGAGCCCGAAGCCCTTGGCGTTGATTGCGTCAATCGTGCGGTCGAGGTCGCGCCGCGCATAGCGTACGACGTGCAGGACCGGCCCGAAGATTTCAGTGCCGAGCTGATCGACGTCGACGAGCTCGACCAGAGTAGGCGGAACGAACGTGCCGCTAAGGGCCGGAACCGGACCTTGGGTAACGCGGTAGCCGGCTTCGCGCATCGCGGCGACGTGCGCACGGATGCGGTCCGCAGCCTCCGCCGTGATCACCGGTCCGATATCGGTCGCGAGCAGCGCCGGGTCGCCGGTGCGAAGTTCCGCCATCGCGCCCTTGATCATGGTCACTACGCGATCGGCTGCGTCCTCCTGCACGCAGAGGAGGCGCAGCGCAGAGCACCGCTGGCCGGCGCTGTCGAAGGCCGAGCTCAGCACGTCGGCGACGACCTGTTCCGCGAGCGCCGATGAGTCGACGATCATCGCATTGATGCCGCCGGTCTCCGCGATCAAGGGCACAGCGCCGCGCGGCGCAAGCTGCTTCTGGATGAGGCGCGCGACCTCAGTCGAGCCGGTGAAGACGACGCCTGCTACCCGCGGGTCGCCGCAGAGCGCCGCGCCGACATCGCCAGCCCCTGGCAGGAACTGCAGCGCGCCGCGTGGCACGCCGGCCGCGTGGAGGATTGCGACCATCGCCGCGGCGGTGAGGGGCGTCTCCTCGGCGGGCTTTGAGATGACGGCGTTGCCGGCCGCCAGCGCCGCCGCGACCTGTCCGCAGAAGATCGAGAGTGGAAAGTTCCACGGGCTGATGCAGATCACCGTGCCGAGCGGTTTCGCTTCGGGGCCGAGCTCGTCGGCGCGGTCGGCATAGTAACGCAGGAAATCGACCCCCTCGCGCACCTCGGCGATGCCGTTCGCGGCGGTCTTGCCGGCCTCCCGCATCATCAGGCCGATGAAGCGCGGCAGATCGGCCTGCAGCCTGTCGGCCGCATCGCGAAGCATGCGCGTGCGCTCGGCGAGCGGCGCCCAATCGGCTTTCGCTCGGGCGAACGCCAGATCGACAAGCTGCCGGTCGGCGAATTGCGCCGTGCCGACGATCTCCTCGGCCTTCGACGGATTGCGCAGAGTGACGGGCGTGCCCGTTATCTCGCCATCCACGAGGATCGGCGCGGCGGCCACGGGCTTGTCGGCCGCTGCCAGCGCCGACGCCAGCGCGTCGAGCACCAGGTCATCGCTGAGATCGAGGCCGGACGAATTGCGGCGGCCGCCAAGAATATCGCGCGGCACCGCGATCTGCGGATGCGGCGAGCCAACGGGCACGATCGCAGCGGCAGTCTCGACCGGATCGCGGCTCAGCTCCTCGATCGAGACCGACCGGTCTGCGATGCGGTTGACGAACGAGGAATTCGCGCCGTTCTCGAGCAGTCGCCGCACCAGATAGGCGAGCAGCGTGCCGTGCGTGCCAACCGGCGCATAGATCCGGCACGGGCGCTGAAGCCCACCACGTCCAACGACGTGCTCGTAGAGCGGCTCGCCCATTCCATGCAGGCACTGGAACTCGTAGCTGCCAGGCTGGAACGATGGTCCAGCCATCTCATAGATCGCGGCAACTGTCTGCGCGTTATGCGTCGCGAATTGCGGGAAGATGACGTCCCGCGCCGCCAGCAGCTTTTTGGCCGAAGCCAGATACGAGACGTCCGAATGGACCTTTCGGGTGAACACCGGATAACCATCGAGCCCCTCGATCTGGGCCTGCTTGATCTCGCTGTCCCAGTAGGCACCCTTGACCAGCCGCACCATCAGCCGATGGCCGCTGCGTCGAGCCAGATCGATCAGCCAGTCGACGACGAACACGCAGCGCTTGCTGTAGGCCTGCACCACGAAGCCGATGCCGTCCGAGCCGCTCAGCTCGGGGTCGAGGCAGAGCGCCTCGAGCAGGTCGAGCGAGATGTCGAGCCGGTCGGCTTCCTCGGCGTCGATATTGAGGCCGATGTCATAGCGCTTGGCACGCAGGGCGAGCGCCTTGAGCCGCGGCAGCAGCTCAGCCGTTACACGGTCGAACTGGCTGCGCCGATAGCGCGGGTGCAGCGCCGAGAGCTTGATCGAAATGCCCGGCCCGCCGATCGGACCGCGGCCGGCGGATGCTTTCCCGATCGCATCGATCGCATCGGCGTAGGCGTTGAAATAATGCTCCGCATCGTCGGCTGTCGTCGCCGCCTCGCCGAGCATGTCGTAGGAATGGAGGAACCCCTGGCACTCGAGCCGGCGGCTGTTGCGCAGCGCTTCGCCGATCGTCTGCCCGGCGACGAACGTGTCGCCCATCAACCGCATGGCGAGGTCGATGCCCATGCGGATCAGAGGCTCGCCGCCGCGCGCGATGAGGCGGGCCAGCGCGCTCGCGAGACCCTCGTCTGGGATCGCGCCGGTCAGCCTGCCGGTGATCATCAGCCCCCAGCTCGCCGCATTGACGAACAGCGTGCGCTCGGCGCCCAGATGCCCGCGCCAGTCGCCGCGCGAGACCTTGTCGCGGATCAGCGCATCGCGGGTGGCGTCGTCCGGAATGCGCAGCAGCGCCTCGGCGAGGCACATCAGCGCCACGCCTTCCTCGCTCGACAGCGAATATTCCTGCAGCATGCCGCCAATGCCCTGGCTCGGACCCGATGCACGCAGCTTGGCGACGAGGTCGGCGGCGAGCGTGCGGACGCGACCGGCTGCACTGGCATCGAGCCGCGCTGCGGCGATCAGCGGTGGGACGCAGTCCAGCTCCGGCCGGCGGATCGCTTCACGGATCGCAACGCGCAGCGGCGTTTTGGGGCGATCCGGCCCGGCAAAGCTAGAAGTACTGTCGACCGCGACGCTCGTCACAGCAGCGCCGGAATGACCGCGCGGCGCGCCGCCGGATAATCAGCGAACGTCCGGCGATACCAGAGGTGATGGCTGACGGCCCGCGGGATGAGATTTGCCGCGGTCCACACCGCAAAGCTCAGTGCCGGAAAATTCCAGCACATGATGGCGAACCCCGCCCACTCGATGATCTCGCCCATATGGTTGGGACACGAAACCCACTCGAACACGCCGCCGCGCGGGATCGAATAGCCCTGGTGTCCGCCCGAACGCAGCCCGATCAGCCGGTTGTCGGCCCACAGATTAATGCCGGCCCCGGCGACGAAGATCACGAGGCCCACGATGAACCGCGGATCGGCCAGCCAGCTCGCCGGATAGGCGTCGCCGACCCATCCCAGATAGAGCCCGTTGAGCCCGGCGTTGACGACGTTGAATCCGGCCGCGCTACCGACGATGGCGAGCGGCATCTGCTTGCCTTTGGTGTGCGTGCGCCAGGGGAAGACCAGGCTGCGGTTGACGTAGTGCAGCGTCCAGAGCGCGAAGAACACCCACATCGGCGCGGTCTTCATGTTCGGCCCGGCGAGGAACAGCCCCCCGAACACCACCAGCGACACGAGCTCCATCAGGAACCAGCCGACCTGGTTCGAAATCGTCGGCCCCCAGTCGCTTCGCGCGTGTCGCCCATAGGGCGCAGTGACGCGGAACTGCATGGGCACGATCGCCAGCGCCAGCAGCGTCCAGGCGATGGCGATGATGTTGAGCACGGTCACGGCATTCCCCTCGGTATGAATCCTCGTCCGCGAGTCCTACGGCTGGCCCCAGCTGCTCGTCTACCGCCGCGACCAAGCGCACATGCCATTCTTGACCATTTGGTCAAAACGCACCAGTCTCACCTCCCATGAAAGTGCTCGT
>Ga0265313_10000308_pt1 | contig 53080 bp, 50 predicted proteins | sample 4123metaG_FD_203122 | JGI IMG/M metagenome (GOLD analysis project Ga0265313, IMG submission 203122) | Rhizosphere microbial communities from Carex aquatilis grown in University of Washington, Seatle, WA, United States - 4-1-23 metaG | ecosystem: Host-associated > Plants > Roots > Rhizosphere >... | reverse complement strand
GATCGAGAAATTCGCACTGAAGCCGTTGATTTCTCGTTTGGTGAAATCGTAAACCTTCACCTTGGCAAGGAAATCATCATATCGCCTGAATATCAGCGCCTTTTTAGGTGGTCTGATGAACAAAAATCACGGCTAATCGAATCGATATTAATACAGCTGCCAATACCGCCCGTATTTTTTATCGAAAATGAAGACGGCGTTCTGGAACTTATTGATGGCCTCCAGCGCATTAGTTCTGTGATACAGTTTATATCTCCTGATGCCATCGCTCGCCCTCCTTTAAAGTTAATCGGTTGCGACCTTATTTCCGATCTAAATGGTAAATTTTTTGACGATCTGACACTCACTGACCGACTAAGAATTAAGAGAACCCCAATTCGGGCCATCATCATACGGAAGCAGGGCGGATCGTACATTAAGTACGAGCTATTTAAGCGCCTTAATACTGGTGGGTCACTGCTATCTGCCCAAGAAATACGGAATTGCTCATCAAGGATGGTGGAAGGTGGGGAGCGGTTCTACAAGGTTATCCAAGCGCTCTCGAAATTTGGGTCATTTACAAAAGCTACGTCAAAGCTTCCAGAAACAGCCATTTCAGAAAAAGGGGATGAGGAGCTTGTATTGCGATTTTTCGCGGTTAAAAATTACTTACATGGGTACCATGGAAATGTACAGGAATGGCTAGATTCGTATATGGAGGCAGTTTTATTTAATGAGGAGCCGTTCCATATCGATGCAGAGCAGAAATTATTTAAAAGAGTGTTTGATGTGATACATGAAAAATTTGGCGATGCAGCCTTTGTGCGATATCGCGACGGGCAGGCATCTGGCCGGCTTGCGCCCGCCTATTTTGAGGCCGTGATTGGCGGCATACTCGCAAATATAGAAAACGTATCAAGAATGCAATCTCTGGAAATTAAGAAAAAGCTTGGCAAGCTCTTTGAATCTAAGTCGTTTCGCGATGTTACTGGACCTGGGGCAAATACCATTGAAAAATTGAATAAGCGTATCAGCCTCGTCGCAAACCTATTCTCAGCAAAATAATGCATGAATCAAAGTTAGATGAATTAATAAGGGCGTTAGAATCTGACCTTGATTGGCGGCTTGCGGAGCTTGCTGTATTCAGGGCCATTCTTTCGTCTTCAGATGGGCAGGAGAACAGGAAGAGGGCTCTATTCCGCGCTGCCTGGGCAATTTTATACGCCCACTACGAAGGATTTTCGAAATACTGCCTGGACATGTACGTTGAGTTCATATGTAAAATAGAAAAAGACCATAGCAACATGCCGGATAGCATGTTTGTGCATTTTATAGATAACAAAATAAAAAATTCAAAGTCACTGTCGTCTATTGATTTGTATAGGTTTTTCAAAAATGAAATCCCCGCAGCTAAGTCAAAGCCACCAACTCCCAATCCTATAGATACGCAATCAAATTTATGGCCGAACCTACTTGCATCAATTCTAGAGAGGCTAGACCTGCCTCAAAGTATCGCTACGCAGCACGAAAAAAAGATATCCACGCTTGTTTCAAGGCGGAACGACATCGCGCACGGAAAAATGGTCTTCATAAGTGACGTCGCGACATACATTGAGTATGAGCAGGCTGCAACTAACGTTATGTATGAGCTTGTTTTTGCTATTTCGGAAGGTGCTGAGACATTATCGGGGCGCCTAAATTATAATATTTAATCATTTGCACGACACATCACCCCAGCTTCTTCGCCACCTCAGACACCCGTGCATTCACGTAGGTCAGCAGCACCTGGGCCGTCCGATGCCCCGACTGCTCGCGCAGTTCGCCCAGGTTCAGCCCCTTTTCCGCCATGCGACTCAGGCCCTCGTGGCGGAGATCGTGGAAGCGCAATCCCTTCACCTGGGCGCGGGAGCGTGCCCGGCGCCAGCGATATGCCACCTGCATGGCGTCGAGGCGGATCAATCGCTGGTTGGCGTCGGCATTCGGCGGCAAGCGGCCCAACAACTCGTCCAAGGTGGCGGCGGCGCGGGTGGTCAGGACCACGCGGCGAGGGTGGCCGTTCTTGCTGTCGGGGCGCTCGATGTAACGGCCGCCTCGGGTGCTCTTGACCTGCCCGACCCGGATATCCAACAACTCGGATAATCTCATGCCGGTATCCAGAGCAAGGATGCAGATCGGCACCATGAAATCGCTATCGAGGCCGATGCGAAGCGCCTCGATCAGGCGCGGCTCTTCTCCCTGATCGTGATCGGTCTCGGCCTCCTCCAGCCGGCGTTTGCGCGGCGCTGGGGCGCTGGGCAGGGCCACATGAATAACCGGGTTCTCCAGGCCGCCAAGATTCCAACCGCCTTTGGTGGGCTTGTCGCGGGCCAGCTCGTAGAGGCCCGATAGCAGGAACAGCTCATTGCGGATGGTGTTGTTGGCCCGACCGGCAGCTAGGCGCAGGCCGACATGGGCTTGCAGTTCCTCCGGGGTGATGGCGTCCAGGCGCTTTTGGGCGAGGGGCTGGCGCCGCCACCACTTGATGCGGTTGGCTTCCTGCTGATAGCCCTTCTTCTTGACCGTGACGGTCTCGGCATAGACCTCCAAGGCGCGGTCGAGAGTCCAGCCGGGGTGAGGGCGGCTGTCGTCGATATCGGGGGCCGCCTCCTCGCCGAAGCCCCACTTGCCCCACAGATGGGGCGGGATCAGGTCCTTGCGAGGCCATTCGCGAGCATCGATGGCGGCCTTGACCGCATTGACCCAGCGGGTTGCCAAGGTCTTGTTTTCGAAGGTCTGGGCGATGCTGACGCCCTTGTATCGGACCTGGCCCGTCACCCGACCATTGCGCACATTTCCAACCACAGCCGCCACTCAGCTACATTAGTGCTACAGATTTTGTAGCACGGCCGAAAAAGCCAGTCAAACAGCCATATTTATACGGTTTCCTAAACCGTAGGTCAGGGGTTCGAATCCCTTCCGGGACGCCAATAATTTCAATGAGTTACGGTATTTTCGGCGGGCTGCAAATTATGTGCAGTAGGCGCATAGTAAGCGCGGATGTAGCCGTATTCTGGGCGCCCTCACCGACCCTGCGATTGGTGCCAGACCGACAGGATAACCGCAACCATCTCGCCCGAGCGAGGCGACTGCCGCAATTCATAGATCAGCAGGTAATTCGGATATCGGGCGACCCCCATTCGCGGGTGTCATCCTCGTCAGCATGCCCCTTGGTGACCCAGGCTATCGCCAGCAGTACGAATAGCAGAATCACGGCTCGGCTGGCGGCAGGGCTACGGGCACGGAGGTAAGCGCGGATAAGGTTGAGATCAGCCCGCGCTTCAGCGGACCAGACTACTTCCACGGCCGGGGCGCAGGCGGAGGAAGTTCGTTTGGCGTATCCCAGGAGTCCATCCAGGCCGACATTTCGGCATGGCCGATAACTCCCTCCCGGTCCACAGACTCCCGCGCTTTCGCGATCACGCGGCGTTTGGCCTCGCGTTCGGCATCATGGCTAGGGTACTGCGGTTCGGGCATGGGCATCGCGTTCATGGTGGCAATCATACCAGCGGATGGGGGCGAAGGTATCACTTTCCAAGATCACGCGGCGTGTGCGGGGCAAAGGTCCATTCTGACGGGAGGAGTAGTCGATATCGGCATTTCCGCCCTCGTCCAGTTTCCCGCACGATTTCAACAATGCCATGTGAGCAGAGAAGGAGGGGCGTGCAGCTTCCCCCTTCCCCCACGCGCGCTCCTGCGCTATAAACCTCGCCTCTCGTTCACCCGAGACCCGCGCAGCCGTAGCTCAGCTGGATAGAGCACTGCCCTCCGAAGGCAGGGGTCGTAGGTTCGAATCCTACCGGTTGCGCCAATTTTCCTCCGCAGAAAACCTAGGATTTTAGCTTCCTGCCGGAAGGGGGGGGAATCCAACCATTTTCCGGGACCATGTTGGGGACAGAGACCGCCGGTCATTGTCCCGCAGATGGCCGGGATCGGGCGCAGCTGATGTGTCGAAGGAACCCGAACCTCGCAGTTCACCTATGAAAACAGCCCCTCCGTCCGAACATCGCCGTCGCGTATCTCGGTCCCCTTGAAAGCCTCGGGGAGATCGAATCGCTGCCATGCTTCAGACGAAAGGGCTTTTCAACAGCCTAATTCTGTTTGATGCCGGTGCAGACGCGGCTGATGAAGGCGTCGATATCGTCGTTCATGGCCACGGTGCGGGCTGCGAGGTCCCCGGCAGCGATCAGCACCTGCCCGGCGGCGTCGGTGGCGGTGCCGGCGGTGGAGGCGACGTCGCCGATGGTGTCGGCCACGGTCTGGACACCGGCGGCCACATCCCGGATGTTCCGGCTGATTTCGGCGACGGCCGCGCTTTGCTGCTCGGTGGTTTCGGCGACGGAGGTGGCGTTGTCGTTGATCTCGCGGATTTTGCCGGCGATGTTGCGCACCGCGCCCACCGCCTGCTGGGTGGCGACGCGCATGCCCTCGATCTGGCTGGAAATCTCGTCGGTGGCCCGCGCCGTCTGATTGGCCAGATGCTTGACCTCGTTGGCGACCACGGCGAAGCCCTTGCCCGCCTCACCCGCCCGGGCGGCTTCGATAGTGGCGTTCAGCGCCAGCAGATTGGTCTGGCTGGCGATTTCGGTGATCAGGTTGACCACCTCACCGATCTTCTGGGCGGCCTGGTTGAGGCCGTTGATAGCCTGATCGGTCTCGGTGGCGACCACCACGGTCTCCTGGGCCATGCGCGCCGAATCCTGGATACGGCCGGCGACTTCGCGGATGCCCGACGAAACCTGCTCGGCGGCGGCGGCGACCTGCTCCACATGGACCGAGGCGTCCTCGGCGGCGGCGGCGACCTTGTTGGACTGCTCGCTGGTCTGGCTGGCGATGGTGGACATCTGCTGGGCGGTGGCTTCCAGCTCGGTGGCGGTGGAAGCCACCACCTGGGTGACGTGCTTGATGGTGTTGCCGACGCCGGTGGCTTCCGTGGTGAAGGCGTTGGCGCGGCCTTCCATCTCGGTCAGCGCCTTGTTGATCAGGGTGGCGTGTTCGGCGAACTCGCCCACCATGCCCTCGGTGAGGATATGGCGGAAATAGCGACCCTCGGAGGTCAGGGCCATGGCGGCGTCGGCCTCCTTGGTAAAGACCTCGGTGAGGTCGAGCAGGCGGTTGATGGTGTGGTCGAGCTGGCCAAGGATTCCGGCTTCCCGAATGCCGACGATGCGGGAGTCGAGGCGACCCGAGGCGGCTTCGCCCAGCACGGCGCAGGCACGGTGAACGCTATCGCGGGCGGCTTTGATGAAATACAGCGCGGCCAGCGCGGCCAGCGCGGCTGCGGCCATGGCTGCGGCATCAAGCGCGGTTCCCCGGGTCAGCGCGATGACGGCACCGACGGCGCAGAGCAGCGCGGCCAGGGCAACGGCGGCCAGCGCCTTAGAGAGAGAAGACGAATTCATCGTAGGGTACTCCCGCCGATTGCAGCTTGGCGACCATGGCATTGAAGGCGGCGTCCATGCCGGCCTTGCGGTCATCGAACCCCTGCTCGATGGCCAGCAGTTCCTTGTACAGGGCCTCGGCCTTGGCCACGGCCTCGCGGCGCGGCGAGCGCCGGTTGGAGTGATAGCTGGCGATGGCGCCGGTCTTGTCGAAGGTGGGGGTGACGTGGGCCAGCACCCAGTAATGATCGCCGTTCTTCGCCCGGTTCTTGACGTAGGCGAAAATCTCCTTGCCGGCCTCGATGGTGGTCCACAGCAGCTTGAAGACACAACGCGGCATGTCCGGGTGGCGGATGATGCTGTGCGGCTGATCGATGATCTCGGATTCGGCGTATCCCGCCATGCGAAGGAAAACCTCGTTGGCATAGATGATGCGACCCTTGGGGTCGGTCTTGCTGACGATGATCTCGTCCGTGCCGAACGTCCGTTCCGTGCCGGAAAGATAAATGCTGGCTTTGCTCATACCTCGTCCCCGCCGAGAGTGGATGGGGTGCGGATCACACCCGACAAGACAGCCCCCGAAACATGCATGATGTATATCAGATAGCACGGATGCTAAGGGGTAATCCTTAACAATTAACTGCATCAAATTGTATCGATTTGACACGCTTATTCACTCGCCTCCGCTAGGCTTCACCCTTGGTGGCGCCAAAACAGCAAGGGCATTGGCTCCGGGTTGAAGTACAGGGCCATAGGGTTATTACCCGATAGGGCTCTGCATTGGCTGGAACGGCGGATTGATATTGGAGGGCGTGGCATCGACTTCGCCGCCTGCTTGGATTTGTAATAGTTTTAAACTTTCGAGCCGATCCTGATTCAAGACCTTCGGCATCGTGCGAGAGCCGATTGCGTTCCGCCGCGCCCGGCTCTAGATTTCGCCGCATGAATTACCGCCATGCCTACCACGCCGGAAATTTCGCCGATGTGATGAAACACGCCGCCCTGGTGCTGGTGCTCGAATCGTTGCGGCGCAAGCCGACGCCGTTCTTCGCCCTCGATACCCATGCCGGCATCGGCGCCTATGACCTCGGCTCGGTGGCGGCGGGCAAGACCGGCGAGTATCTGGGCGGCATCGCCCGGGTGCTCGACGCCCCCGATCCGCCGGCCGAGCTGGCGCCCTACCTCGATCTGGTGCGCAAGTGGAATGCCGGCGGCGTCCTGGCTCACTATCCCGGCTCGCCGGAAGTGGTGCGCGGCCTGATGCGCCCTACCGACCGGCTGGCTCTGGTGGAGCTGCACCCCGAGGATGTCGAGGACTTGCGGCGGCGCTTCAAGGGGGATCGCCGGGTAGCGGTCCACCATCTCGATGGCTATCTGGCGGCCAAGGGACTGCTGCCGCCGCCCGAGCGTCGCGGGCTGGTGCTGATCGACCCTCCCTTCGAGGTCCGCGACGAGGTCCAACGCCTGACCCAGGCGCTGCGCCGTGCCCGGCGGCTGTGGGCTACCGGGACCTATCTGGTGTGGTATCCCATCAAGGACCGCGCTCCGGTCCAGCGCTTTCACGACCAGTTGAGAGCCGAGGGCGGGCTGCCGATCCTGGCAGCCGAGGTGCTGATCAATCCCGACGACGATCCCCATCACCTCAACGGCAGCGGCCTGCTGGTGATCAATCCACCCTGGCAGTTCGATACCAGTATGGCGGTGCTGCTGCCCTGGTTGGCCCGGGTGCTGGCGCCGGGCAAGGGCAGTCACCGGCTGTCCTGGGTCATCGAGGAGGCGGCTTCCACCTTGGTATAGTCGGCCCCCGGCCGCCTAGGCTGTTTCCCTTAACCCCTTTCCTCCCTCGCGCAATCACCCCGGCCGAGTCACATTGGAATCAGTCAAATCGCCCTGGGAGGGGAGATGATCGCGATCTGGGATCAGCGGCTTTCCGTGGGCGATGGCTCCATCGATGCCGAGCACCGGCAGGTGATCAACCTGCTGAACGAGATCGACGTGGCGCTGACCGTGCAGGCGCCGCGCGAGGTGATCGAGCGCGCCATCGAGGCCTTGGTCGTCGCCATCGAACGGCACTTTTCCGTCCATGGCACATTTCTCACCGGCGAGGAGATGACGCTGCTGACCAGCGCCCGCCGTCTGTTCGCCGAATGGCGCGAAGGACGCCGCCTCACCCTGGATCGCCGCGTCCTGACCCATATGGCCGCCCGCTGGGTCGGCCATATGGGACGGCGGACGGAGAGGATGTCCGGCGGGCATGTCTCCGCCATTTCCATCCAGCAGCAGCGGATGGCGGGTTGACCCTTGGCAGGCCGTTGAAAAAGGACGCTTCCCGGCGGTGAGGATGCTTCGAGACGGCCACCTGTCGGCGGCCTCCTCAGCATGAGGCGGGCAAAATCGCCTTTTTCAACAGCCCGTCAGTGATAAGGCTGGGCGTTGACGGTCTCGATCCGCCAGCCCTCGGCCATGGAATCCAGCCGGGTCAGCGACAGCGGCAGAACCGAGAATTTCAGTGCCTGGGCCGGTGACAGCTCCAGGGCCAGGGCCAGGGCCGCCCGGATGGTGCCGGCATGGACGATGGCCAGGATGTCGCGGCCGGCATGGGCGGCGGTGATGCCATGCATGGCGCCGGCCACCCGTTCGGTCATGGCCGCGAAGCTCTCGCCGCCCGGCGGCGTCTTGCCGGCGGGATCGCGCCAGAATTCCGGCAGGTCGGGATCCTTGGCCGCTTCCAGGTCCAGCCACGAGCGCCCCTGCCAGCGGCCGAAATCCTGCTCCATCAGATCGGGCTCGATGATGGGCGGCGGCAGCAGCATCCCGGCGGCTTCCAGTGCCCCGGCGGTCTGGCGGCAGCGGATCAGCCCGCTTTCCACCAGGACCGGATTGACCGGCAACTGCCGGGCCAGGGCGGCGAACACCTCATCCTCCGAGGTGTCGCAGGCCACATCGAGACGGCCCTGAATGCGGCCGTTGGGACACGGCACCGGGGCGTGGCGCAGCAGCCACCAGCGGGTGATCACCTGACTCATATTCGTTGTCCCTCAAACGCCGGGCGCCCACATCCGTGGGCTTGGCTCCTCCGCTGTGCTCCGGGCGCCGCAATGGCGCCGCGCTCCCTGCGGTCGCTCATATATGTTGTCCCTCAAACGCCGGGCGCGGGCTTCCACTTCTCTCGCTCATGATGCCGCCACCGCCAGCAGGATGGCGATCTCAGCCGCCTGCTGCACCGCTCCCAGCACATCGCCGGTAAAGCCGCCCAGGGCGCGCCGCGCCAGCACCACCATGGCCAAAGCACCGATCAAGGCGGCGACGGCCGCTGCCAGGGCACCGCCGACGCCCAGCGTCATCACCGCGATGCCCAGTCCGAGGGCGGCGGCGGTGGCTGCCACCGAGGCGTCTGGCAGCCCGGCCGAGGCGCCCAGCCCGTCGGGCCGTGCCGGGGCCATCACCTGCATGGCGGCAGGAATCATGGCCCGCGACAGAGCCGAGGCCGCGACCAAGGCCCAGGCCATGGCGCTGCCGCTGCCCAGCATGGTCAGGGCCGAGGTCCGCAGCCCCACCGAGAAAATCAGGGCCAGCACGCCGAAGGTGCCGTTACGGGAGTCGCGCATGACCTCCAGCCGCTTGTCCCGGTCGCCGCGTGCACCCAGCCCGTCGGCGAGGTCGGCGAGTCCGTCCTCGTGCAGGGCGCCGGTGGCCAGCACCACCGCCAGCACCGCCAGCAGGGCCGAAGGCAGTGGCGGCAGCGCCAGGGAGGCCAGTACCGCCGCCAGCCCGCCGATCAGGCCGAGTCCGGCGCCTGCCAGCGGGAAGCAGCGCATGGCGCGGGCCAGGGCGCCGGGGGTCGGATCGGGCAAAAGGGGGAGCGGCAGCCGGGTCAGGAAGACCGCCGCCAGATGGAGATCGCCAAGCCAGCCCGAGGGCGGCGGCGGGGTGTCGATGACAGGTGACTCGCTCATGGTCCTGGGTTATAGGACTTGTGCGGTCGGACCGCAACATCTTGGGGAGGCTGGCTTTGAACTCGACTATTTCTAGCGTTGCCGATCTTCGCGCCCTGCTGGGTCGCCTGCCCTCGGGCGATGCGGCGGCGGCCTCGGCCTGGGCGGCGCGCGAGCCTCAACTGACCAAGCCGGCCGGGTCGCTGGGGCGGCTGGAGGAACTGTCGGGCTGGCTGTCCACCTGGCAGGGACGCCACCCACCGCGGATGGAGACGCCCCATGTCCGGGTCTTCGCCGGCAATCACGGGGTGGCGGCGCTGGGGGTCTCGGCCTTCCCCGCCGCGGTGACGGCGCAGATGGTGGCCAATTTCCGCCGGGGCGGAGCCGCCATCAACCAGCTCTGCCGGGTCTACGGCGCGGAGCTGGAGGTGGTGGCGCTGGAGCTGGACCGTCCCACCGCCGACTTCACCCAAGGCCCGGCCCTGTCCGAGGGCGAGTTCGCCGCCGCCTTCAACGCAGGCATGGCCTCGGTTCCCGATGGCGCCGACGTGCTGGCCATCGGCGAGATGGGCATCGGCAACACCACTCCGGCGGCGGCTTTGGCCTGCGCGCTGTTCGGCGGCGAGGCGGCGGACTGGACCGGGCGCGGCACCGGGGTCGAGGGCCCGGCCCTGGCCCGCAAGATCGAGGTGGTGGCCGCAGGTGTCGCCCGCCATGGCGGGCTGGCGCCGCTGGAGATTCTGCGCTGCCTGGGCGGGCGCGAACTGGCGGCCATGGCCGGAGCGGTGGTGGCTGCGCGCTTCAAGCGGGTGCCGGTGCTGCTGGACGGCTATGTCACCACGGCGGCGGTGGCGGCGTTGCAGGCCGAACGGGCCGATGCGCTGGACCATTGCGTGGTCGGCCATGTCTCGGTGGAGCCCGGCCACGGCCGGCTGCTGGGCCGGCTGGGCAAGCGGGCGCTGCTGGACTTCGGCATGCGCCTGGGCGAGGGCTCGGGGGCGGCGCTGGCGCTGGGCCTGCTCAAGGGCGCGGTGGCCTGCCATGTGGGCATGGCCACTTTCGCCGAGGCCGGGGTCAGCGACAAAGACTGACTTTTCCTGTATACAGAGCGCGCATTCAGATTGGGGTATCGCCATGCAAAGCCAAAATCCGTTCTTCGATGATCTCGCCCGGGTCGCCAGCGGTGCCATGGGCGCCCTGTCGGGCCTTCGCGCCGAGATGGAAGCCATGATGCGCCAGCAGTTCGAGCGCTTCACCTCCAGCCTCGATCTGGTCAGCCGCGAGGAGTTCGAGGTGGTCCGCGCCATGGCCGCCAAGGCCCGCGAGGAGCAGGAGGAGCTGTCCGGCCGCCTCGCCGAGCTGGAGGCCCAACTGGCGGCACTGACCGCCAAGGCCAAGCCGGCGGCCAAGTCCAAGGACTGAAGCCGGGCTTCGGAGCGCGGGCGTCACCCGATCCTTGAGGAGCACGCGTATGGGCAAGAGCTTCGGTCTGTTGCTGGCGGTGCTGCTGTGGTCGGGGGGCGCGGCGGCCGAGCAGGTGCGGCTGAACTTCCTGCACGTCAACGACATCTACCAATACCAGAAGGCGGACGGCCTGGGCGGATTGGCGGAGCTGGAGAACCTGCTGGAGGCCGAGCGCGCCCGGCTGCCCAATGCGGTGCTTACCTTCGGTGGCGATCTGCTCAGCCCCTCGCTGGCCTCGGGCGTCACCAAGGGGGCGCATCTGATCAGCATGTTCAATGTGCTGGCCCCGGTGGCGGCGGTGCCGGGCAATCATGAATTCGACTTCGGTGCCGCCATTTTCGCCCAGCGCGTCGCCGAATCCCGCTTTCCCTGGATCGGCAGCAACATCAGCGGCGTGGCCGGGCTGAAGACCTCCGAGCTGGTGGAGATCGGCGGGGTCAAGGTGGGGTTTCTTGGTATACTGACCAGTCATACCGCCTCGCTGTCAGAGGCCGAGGGTGTCACTTTCAGCGACGAACGGGCCGCCGCCGAGGCCCAGGTGGCGGCGCTGCGGGCGCGGGGCGCCGAGGTGGTGGTGGCGCTGACCCATCTGCATTTCGAGGACGACCGCAAGCTGGCGGCGTCGGTCAAGGGCATCGACCTTATTCTCGGCGGTCACGACCACGACCCGTTCAGCCTGGAAGAGGGCGGGCCGCTGATCCTCAAATCCGGCCATGACGCCCAGTGGCTGGGCGAGGTGGAACTGGTGGTGGATCGCCCCGATGCCGGCCGGAGCGGCCCGACCACGGTCTCCCTGGCGGGATGGCGCTTCGTGCGGGTCGGTGACCTGCCGCCCAGCCCCCGGCTGGTGCCGCTGGCCGCCGCTACCGATGCCCTGCTGGGCGAGGCGCTGGACCGGCCGCTGGCCACCCTGGCCGCCGGCATGGACAGTCGCACCCGGCTGGTGCGGGGCGAAGAGACCGCCCTGGGCAATCTGTTCGCCGATGCGCTGCGAGCCCATTTCAAGGCCGATGTCGCCCTGATCAATGGCGGCGGCCTGCGCGGCAACCGGATCTATGAGGCGGGCACGGTGCTGACCCGGCGTGACGTCCTGTCGGAACTGCCCTTCGGCAACGCGGTGGTGGAACTGGAGCTGAGCGGGGCTGAACTGCTGGCGATGCTGGAGCAGGGGCTGTCGGCGGTGGAGGCCCGGGCCGGGCGCTTTCCCCAGGTCTCGGGGCTGGCGGTGCGCTTCGATCCGGCCAAGCCGGCGGGGAAGCGGGTCGTCCGGGTGCTGATCGGCGGCAAGGCGGTGGAGCCCGCCCGCCATTATCGTCTGGCGACCATCGACTACCTTGCACGGGGCGGCGACGGTTACCACATGCTGAGCGGCGCCAAGGTCCTGGTGGATGCCAGCGGCGGTCCGCTGTTGGCCAATGTGGTCATGGCCCACCTGTCGGCCTTGGGCACGGTGACGCCCGGGCTGGACGGGCGCATGGCGCCGGTGCGGTGACGGCACTGCCATCAACTCTTCATTTTGCCCCGGGCGGCCGGCCTGCCATGGTCTTGCCCGGTTCATACTCCCGGGGAGGTATCGTTGGACGATATTGATTACGCCGCCGAGCGGTCCGAGGTGTTCACCGTCACCGCCCTCCAGGCGGTCCTCAACCGCATGGCCGGCCCACCATCTTCCGGCGTCTGCCGTTCGTGCTCGGAAACCATCGAGCCGGAGCGGATCCGGGCCAATCCCCTGGCCCGGCTGTGCAGCTGCTGCGCCGCCGAGGAAGAGCATCACCGTCAGCTGTCCCGGCGCCGCGGCCCGCGCTGAGGCCTGGCGGCTTCCGCTCTCCGCCCTTTAGACGAAGCTCAGGTCGCCGCCGGCTGGCACCGTGTCGAACGGTGCCAGCACCTCGGCGGCCGGGCCGCGTGGATTCCACTTCGGCTGGTTGTCGCGGTCGATGAGCAGGGCGCGGACCCCTTCGATGAAATCGTGGGCCGGGGCCACTTCCAGGGCGAGGCGGTACTCCATGGCCATGCACTGGTCGAAGGAGAGGTTGGCACCGCGCCGGATCATCTCGAAGCTGATCGCCACCAGATGGGGCGACTTGGCCGCGATGGAGGCGAGGGTCTCGGCGGCGAAGGGATCGCTTTCCGCCGCCAGCGCCGCCAGCACCTCGTCCAGGCCGGGCTTGGAGAAGCAGCGTTCGATCAGATCGCGGCGGGCGTCGATGGGGGCCGGTCCCGGCTCCTGATGGAAGCCGGCCAGCACCGATTCGACCTCGGCGGCGTCGCGGGCCTCGGACAGGGCTTCCTTGAGGGCCGGCAGGCTGGCGCTTTCCACGTAATGGGTGGCGACGCCCACATGCAGGGTATCGGCGGCCTTCAAGCGGACGCCGGTGAGGCCGAGATACATCCCGATGGCGCCGGGCAGGCGCGGCAGAAAATAGCTGCCGCCCACATCGGGGAAGAAGCCGATGCCGGTCTCCGGCATGGCGAACAGGGTGCGCTCGGAGGCCACCCGGTACTTGCCGTGCACCGAAACCCCGACGCCGCCGCCCATGACGATGCCGTCGATCAGCGCCACATAGGGTTTGGGCAGGGTCTTGATCCGGCGGTTCAGGTGGTATTCGTCACCGTAAAAGCGGGCGACATACTTCATGTCGCGGCTCTTGCAGGCCTCCTGGAGATGCTTGATGTCGCCGCCGGCACAGAACGCCTTTTCGCCGGCGCCCTCGATCACCACCGCCACCACCTCCGAATCCTGGGCCCAGGCGTCCAGCTGAGGATGCATGGCGTGGACCTGACCCAGGGTCAGGGCATTGAGCGCCTTGGGCCGGTCCAGGGTGATGACGCCCAGGGTTCCGGTACGCTCGAAATGGATTTCCTTATGCATTCCTGACCTCTTCACGATTCGCTCGGGATGACGGCTTTCTCTTACAGCCCCGCTTTCCAGCTCTCGGCATAGGTCTCGCGCAGCACGTTCTTCTGCACCTTGCCCATGGCGTTGCGCGGCAATTCGCGGACCAGCACCACCTGCTTGGGCACTTTGTAATTGGCCAGCCGTCCGCGCAGGTCGGTGATGATGCCGTCGGGGGTGAGGGGGCTGCCGGCCGGCGCCACCACCACCGCCAATCCGGCCTCGCCGAAATCCGGGTGCGGCATGCCGACCACGGCGGATTCCACCACACCATCCAGGCGGTCGATGGAATCCTCGACCTCCTTGGGATAGACGTTGTAGCCGCCGGAGATGATCAGGTCCTTGGCGCGGCCGACGATGGAGACATAGCCCCGTTCGTCGATCACCCCCACGTCGCCGCTGGTGAAGAAGCCGTCGGCGGTGAACTCGGCCTTGGTCTTTTCGGGCATGTTCCAGTAGCCCTTGAAGATGTTGGGGCCCTTGACCTCGATGATGCCGACCTCGCCCTGGGGCAGCACGCGGCCGTCCTCGCCGGTGATGCGCAGCTCGACGTCGGGCAGCGGGAAGCCGACGGTGCCGGCCCGGCGCTCGCCCTCCAGCGGGTTGGAGGTGAACATCCCGCCCTCGGTCATGCCGTAGCGTTCAAGGATGGTGAAGCCGGTGCGCTCGCGGAAGCCGTTGAAGGTCTCCTCCAGCAGCGGCGCCGAGCCGGAAATGAACAGGCGCATGGTCTTGCAGGCGTCCGGAGTCAGGTTGGGGCTGGCCAGGAAGCGGGTGTAGAAGGTGGGTACCCCCATGAACACCGTGGCGCGGGCAAAGAGGGCGATGGCCTGCTCGGCGTCGAATTTGGGGCAGAAGATCATGGCGGTGCCATTGAGCAGCACACAGTTGATCGCCACGAACAGGCCGTGGGTATGAAAGATCGGCAGGCAGTGCAGCAGCACGTCGCCGGGCGCGAAGCCCCACAGCGTATGCAGGGTCGCCGCGTTGCTGGCCAGATTGGTGTGGCTCATCATGGCGCCCTTGGGCCGCCCGGTGGTGCCGGAGGAATAGAGGATGGCGGCGATGTCGTCGCCGCCGCGCGGTACCGTGGCGAAATCATCGGGCAGGCCCGCCGCCGCCTCGGGCAGGCTGCCGTCGCCCGCCGCGCCCAGGGTCAGCACCCGGGCGGTGATGCCGGCCTTGGCTGCCAGGGATTCCAGCTCGGCCCGGCGATGGGGCTGGCAAACCACCACGCTCGGCGCGGCGTCGCCAAGGAAGTATTCCAGCTCGTCGGACTGATAGGCCACGTTCAGCGGCAGCAGGATGGCTCCGGACCGCACGCAGCCGAGATAGAGCACTACCGCCTCCGCCGACTTGTCCACCTGCACCGCCACCCGGTCGCCGGGCTTGGCGCCGGCGGCGGCCAGGGCATGGGCATAGCGGGCGGTTGCGGCCTCCAGGGCGCCGTAGCTGAGGGTGGCGCCGCCGGGAACCTCGATGAAGGTCCGCGTCCGGTCGGAAGGGAAGCGCGAGCGGAACAGCTCGAACAGGTTATCGGTCATGTGGCGCGTCCCTCCCGGATTATTCGTTACCTCCGCCGATAGCACAGGGCCACGGCCCGCGCCAGCATTTTTGTATCCAAGATGTGGCAATCCTGGATACAAGCCTAGGCCATGATGGACACGAACTCGGAGAAGATATCAGCCTGGATGGTGACGTGCTTGCGCATCACCACCTGGGCGCGGTCGGGATCGGCGGCTGCGATGGCGGCGACCACCTCGGCATGCTCGGCCAGCGAACTCTCGATGCGGCCGGGATGGTTGAGCTGGTAGCGGCGATACGGCGCGAGCCGGGCGAAGAGCGAGCGCGCCATCTCCTTGAGAATCTCGTTGTGGCTGCCGTCATAGACGGCGTCGTGGAAGGCGCGATTGACGGCGTAATAGCCGTCGAGATCATGGGCGGCGCACAGGGCTTCGGCCTCGCCCACCATGGCGGCCAGACTGGACTTTTCCTCGGGCGACATGCGCCGGGCGGCATAGCGGGCGCACAGGCCCTCGATGTCGCTCATCACCTCGAACATCTGCACCATGCGGTGAAGATCAAGGGGGGCGACCACCGCGCCTTGGCGCGGCTTCTTGATGACCAGACCGGAATAGACCAGTTGCAGGATGGCTTCGCGGACCGGGGTGCGCGACAGGCCGAAGCGGCTGGCCAGACTCTCCTCGTCAAGACGGCTTCCGGGGCGCAGCAGGCCCTGGAAGATCTCCTTCTCGATGGCCTGACGGATTTCATCGGCCCGGGTTCCTGGCTTCTTCTGCTCGTCCATCGGGCCTCCGCACCCTGATCGTGGCGGCGCGAGTATACATCCGCGCCGACTTGTGTCTAAGGGCATTCCACATCTTGGACACAAAATCTGTGTATCAAGTATACAAGAGATGGACCGGGCGCATGCCTTGTGATAATTCCTATTCATGCCGCTGAAAGATCGGCCCCCTCGACCTCAAACAACCGGAGCGTTAGACTCCGGGCCAGGGATGGAAGCGTGATGCATTTCGGCCTTTCCGAGGACCAGGAAGCCTTTCGCCGTGCCGCCCGCGATTTCGCCCTGGGCGAGATGGCGCCCCATGCCGCGCATTGGGACGAGAAGGCCATCTTCCCCGAGGCGGTGTTGCGCAAGGCCGCCGAGCTGGGCTTCGCCGGCATCTATGTCAGGGAGGATGTCGGCGGGTCGCAGCTCAAACGCCTGGACGCCGCTCTGATTTTCGAGGAGCTGGCAGCCGCCTGCCCGTCCACCGCCGCCTATATCTCCATCCACAACATGGCGGCCTGGATGATCGACAGCTTCGGCGATGCCGAGCAGCGCCGGCTGTGGCTGCCCGACCTGACCAGTATGAAAGCCTTCGCCAGCTACTGCCTGACCGAGCCCAATGCCGGCTCGGATGCCGCCTCCTTGCGCACCAGGGCGGTGCGCGACGGCGAGCATTACGTGCTCAACGGCACCAAGGCTTTCATCTCCGGCGGCGGGCGCTCCGACATCTATGTGGTGATGGTCCGCACCGGCGGCCCCGGCCCCAAGGGCATCTCCTGTCTGGTGGTGGAGAAGGACGCGCCCGGCCTGTCCTTCGGCAAGCAGGAAAGCAAGCTGGGCTGGAAGAGCCAGCCCACGGCCAGCGTCATTTTCGAGGATTGCCGGGTGCCGGTGGCCAACCGCATCGGTGCCGAGGGCGACGGCTTCAAGATCGCCATGAAGGGCCTGGACGGGGGCCGCATCAACATCGGCGCCTGCTCGCTGGGCGGGGCGCGGCGCTGTCTGGAACTTGCCATTGATTACACCAGGCAACGCCAGCAATTCGGTCAGGCCATCGCCGAATTCCAGGCGACCCAGTTCCGCCTTGCCGACATGGCCACCGAACTGGAAGCGGCGCGCCTCATGATCCACCGTGCCGCCGACTCGCTGGACCGCGCCGCGCCCGAGGCCACGGTGCATTGCGCCATGGCCAAGCGCATGGCCACCGATATCGGCTTTTCCGTGGTGGATGCGGCGCTGCAACTGCATGGCGGCTACGGCTACATCAAGGAATACCCCATCGAGCGCTATTTCCGCGATCTGCGGGTGCATCAAATCCTGGAAGGCTCCAACGAGATCATGCGGGTGATCATCGGTCGGTCGCTGACCGGCTGAGGCGCCCGCCCGGCGCCTGAGGGACGAAGGACGAGCGAGGGCACCGAGCGCGCGAGCATTGAGCGAGCCGGAGCGCAAGCGGAGGAGCCAAGGGGCCGGATGGCCCCGCCCGGCGCCTGAGGGACAAGAAAACAAGGGAGACATCACATGGCGAACGTCGGGTTCATCGGTTTGGGCAATATGGGGGCGCCGATGATGCGCAACCTTATCAAGGCTGGTCATGCGCTGACCGTCTTCGATCTGTCGGAAGCCGCCTGCAAGGCCGCCGCCGGAGCCGGGGCCAAGCTGGCCAGATCCGCCGCCGAGGTCGCGACCGGCGTCGAGGTGGTGGTGACGATGCTGCCGGCCGGCGCCCATGTGAAGGCGGTGACCCTGGGCGAGGGCGGCCTGTTCGCCGCCGCCGGCAAGGGCACTCTGTTCATCGATTCCTCCACCATCGACGTGGCCAGCGCCCGTCAGGTGGGTGAGGCGGCGGCCCAGGCCGGTCACGCCATGATCGATGCCCCGGTCTCGGGCGGGGTTGGCGGTGCCGAGGCGGGGACGCTCACCTTCATGGTCGGCGGCCCCGATGCCGCCGTTGAGCGGGCGAAGCCCTTCCTCGAAGCCCTGGGCAAGACCATCGTCCATGCCGGCGGTCCGGGGAACGGACAGGCGGCCAAGATCTGCAACAACATGCTGCTGGGCATTTCCATGATCGGCACTTGCGAGGCCTTCGCCCTGGCCGAAAAGCTGGGCCTCGATCACCAGAAGCTGTTCGACATCGCCTCCAAGTCGTCGGGCCAATGCTGGTCCATGACCAGTTATTGCCCGGTGCCGGGGCTGGTGCCGGCCTCGCCCGCCAATCGCGACTACAAGGCCGGCTTCGCCGCCGCCATGATGCTCAAGGACCTGAAGCTGGCGGTGGAAGCCGCTCAGGGCACCGGGGCCAGCATTCCGCTGGGGGCCGAGGCGGCTCAGCTTTACGCCTTGATGGCGGGGGGCGGTGATGGTGGCCTCGACTTCTCCGGCATCATCCACATGCTGCGGGGCAAGGCATAACCCTCTTGCACGGCAATTAAAAAAACGTATGCTCGTTTCCAATCGGCGAGACCCCCGAAAAGAGGGGCCGCCTCAGGGGTAGGCCAGGGACCGGAAGTCCGGTCCCGTCCAGGAGCTAGGCAGATGTCCGAGGAAAAATCCGCTTCGACTCGCCCGGTGCTTGAAGTCCGCGATGTGTCGCTGGGCTTCGGCGGCGTGCGGGCGCTGAGCGAGGTCAGTTTCGAGGTCCGCAAGGGCGAGCTGTTTTCCATCATCGGCCCCAACGGTGCCGGCAAGACCTCCATGCTGAACTGTGTTTCCGGCCGTTACCGGCCGTCCTCGGGACGGGTCTTTCTCGACGGCCGCGACGTCACGCCGCTGTCGCCAAACCACCGCGCCACTCTGGGCCTGGGGCGCACCTTCCAGAATCTGGCGCTGTTCGGGCATATGAGCGTGCTGGACAACATCATGGTCGGCCGCCACCACCTGCTGCGGAACAACGCGCTCACCGGGGCGCTGTACTGGCTGAGCGGGGCGCGCCGCGAGGAACTGGTCCATCGCCGCAAGGTCGAGGACATCATCGATTTCCTGGAAATCGCCCATATCCGCAAAGCGGTGGCCGGCACCCTGCCCTACGGCCTGCGTAAGCGGGTGGAGCTGGCCCGCGCCATGGCGGTGGAGCCCAAGGTCATTCTGCTGGACGAGCCCATGGCCGGCATGAACCTGGAAGAGAAGGAGGACATGGCCCGCTACATCGTCGATCTCAACGAGGAATGGGGCATGACGGTGATCATGATCGAGCACGACATGGGCGTGGTGATGGATATCTCGCACCGGGTGATGGTGCTGGAATTCGGCCGCAAGATCGCCGAGGGCCTGCCCGACGAGGTCATGGCCAACGAGCGGGTCAAGGTCGCCTATCTCGGCGTCGAGGACGATGAGGAGCAGGTGGCATGAGCGAGCTGCTCGATACAAAAATTCACGACACCTTTCCCAAGGCGCTGATCCACAACGCCAGGCGCTGGCCCGCTTCCATCGCCATGCGCGAGAAGGAGTTCGGCATCTGGAACGCCTTCACCTGGGCTGATTACCTGCACAAGGTGAAACTGATCGCCTTGGGCCTGGCTTCGCTCGGGGTCAAGCGCGGCGAGGTGGTTGCCATCCTGGGCAAGAACCGTCCCGAGGGACTGTGGAGCGAAGTGGCCGCCCATGCCCTGGGCGCGCTGTCGCTGGGCATCTACCACGATTCCATGAACAAGGAAGTGGCCTATCTGCTGTCCTATACCGGCGCCTCGACAGTGCTGGCCGAGGATGAGGAGCAGGTGGACAAGCTGCTGGAAATCTCGCCGGAAGTGCCGTCGCTCCAGCACATCGTCTATTTCGACCCGCGCGGCATGCGCAAGTATTCCGACCCCCGCCTGATCTCGGCCGAGGATCTTTATGCCAAGGGCGCCGAGATGGCGGAGAAGCATCCCGGCCTGTTCGAGGCCGAGGTGGCTTTGGGCCAGGGCGACGACGTGGCGGTGCTGTGCACCACGTCGGGCACCACCTCCCATCCCAAGCTGGCCATGTTGCAGGCCGGCCCCTTCCTGCGCCATTCCGCCGCTTACTTGCGCGCCGATCCCAAGCAGGAAGGCGACGATTACGTCTCGGTGCTGCCGTTGCCCTGGATCATGGAGCAGATCTACGCCGTGGCCCAGCCGCTGGTCTGCCGCAATATCGTCAATTTCGTGGAAGAGCCCGAGACCATGATGGCCGATATGCGGGAGATCGGCCCCAACTTCATCCTGCTGGCGCCGCGCATGTGGGAATCCATCGCCGCCGATGTGCGGGCCCGGATGATGGATTCCACCCGCTTCAAGCAGTGGATGTTCGCTCTCGGCATGAAGCTGGGGATGAAGGCGCTGGACGCCGGCAAACGCTCCAGGCTTGCCGACTGGATTTTGTTCGACGCGCTCAAGGACCGCATCGGCTTTTCCTTCGTGCGCTCGGCGGCGACGGGTGGTGCCGCCCTGGGGCCGGAGACCTTCCGCTTCTTCCTGGCCATGGGGGTGCCGCTACGCCAGATCTACGGCCAGACCGAACTGGCCGGGGCCTATACCGTCCATCGCGCCGGCGATATCGACTTCGATTCGGTGGGAATTCCCTTTGACGATGCCCAACTGCGCATCGCCGATCCCGATGTCAACGGGATCGGCGAGATCATCGCCACCACCGACGGCATGTTCACCGGCTATTACAAGAACCCGGAGGCCAGCACCGCCGACATCATCGACGGCAACTGGTTGAAGACCGGTGATGCCGGCTATATCAAGCCGGAAAATGGCCATCTGGTGGTGATCGACCGCATCAAGGACCTGGCGACCACGTCCAAGGGGGTGCGCTTCTCGCCGCAATTCATCGAGAACAAGCTGAAGTTCTCGCCCTTCATCGCCGAGGCGGTGATCCTGGGCGACGGCAAGCCCACCTTGTCGGCGCTGATCTGCATCCGCTTTTCCATCGTATCGAAATGGGCGGAAACCAAGGGCATCTCCTTCACCAACTACACCAATCTGTCGGCGCAGCCCCAGGTCTACGACCTGCTCACCGCCGAGGTGGAGAAGGTCAACCAGACCCTGCCCGAGCCGCAGCGCATCCGCAAATTCCTGCTGCTCTACAAGGAGCTGGATGCCGATGACGGCGAGCTGACCCGTACCCGCAAGGTGCGGCGCGGCGTCATCAACGACAAATACGGCGACATCATCGACGCCATCTATGCCGATCGCGCCATGGTGCCGGTGGATGCCGTCATCACCTTCCAGGACGGGACCACCACCAGGGTCAAGACCGAGCTCAAGGTGGTGACCCTGATCAATGACGCCAGCCGCCAGATGGCCGCCGAGTAGGAGACCTGTCATGGAATCGAGCCTGCTGCTGCAGCTGATCATCAACGGCCTCATCGTCGGCACGCTGTATGGCGTGGTCGCCATGTGCTTCGTGCTGATCTACAAATCCACCCAGGTGGTGAATTTCGCCCAGGGCGAGTTCCTGCTGATCGGCGCCTGGACCTGCTGGTGGCTGGTCACCAGCATGGAACTGCCGTTCTACGTCGCCTTTCCCCTGACCTTCGTCTTCATGATGGTCTTCGGCATCGCGCTGCAGATGATCGTGCTGCGGCCGCTGATCGGCGAGCCGGTTATCTCGGTGATCATGGTCACCATCGGCCTGTCCATCTTCTTCCAGGCGGTGATCAAGTCCATCTTCGGGGTCTGGGCCAAGCCCTTTCCGGAAATCTTCCCGGTCAAGTCGGTGGACGTGTTCGGACTGGCGGTGCAGCCGGCCTATCTCATGAGTCTGGTGGTGTCGCTGGTGATCATGGTGGCCTTCGCCTGGTTCTTCAAATACTCGCGCATGGGTCTGGCCATGCGGGCCACCGCCTTCAACCAGCAGGTGGCGCAGAGTCTGGGGATTTCAGTGAAGACCGTCTTCGCCATGGCCTGGGCGATCTCGGCCATGGTCTCCGCCCTGGCCGGCGTGGTGGTGGGCATGGTCAACGGCGTGTCCTCGGCCCTGTCCTTCTTCGGCATCAAGGTCTTCCCGGCGGCCATCGTCGGCGGGCTGGACTCCATCATCGGCGGGGTGATCGGGGGGCTGATCATCGGCGTGCTGGAGAATCTGGCCGAATATGTCGACGGCCAGTACCTGCACCTGGGCAACCTGTACACCGTGGCACCGTTCTACGTGCTGGTGATCATCCTGATGATCAAGCCCTACGGCCTGTTCGGCACCAAGACCATCGAGAGGGTGTAGTCCATGATCTCGTCGAGCCTCATCCCCTGCGGCCAGTTCAAGACCAGTTACGGCCGGGACACCACCATCTTCCTGACCCCGGCCTCGCGGAATTTCTGCATCCTGGGGGTGGCGCTGGCCATGGCGGCGCCGCTGGTGGTCAGCAATTACCTGCTGACGCTGCTGATCCAGATCGGCTTCTTCGGCATAGCCGCCCTGGGGCTGAACATCCTGGTGGGCTGCACCGGGCAGATTTCGCTGGGCCATGCCGCCTTCTTCGGTTTCGGCGCCTTCGCCTCGGCCTGGCTGAACAACAGTTTCGGAGTGCCGGTGCTGCTGGCCATTCCGCTGGCCGGGGTGATGACCACCCTGCTGGGCCTGCTGTTCGGCATTCCGGCCGGGCGGCTGAAAGGGCTGTATCTCGCCATCGCCACCTTCGCCTCGCAATACATCCTGGAAGATTTCTTCGCCCGCGCCACGTGGTTCACCGGCGGCTCCAGTGGCGCCCAGGCCGGTCCCATCAGTCTGTTCGGGACCGAGATTTCCGGCGACAAGCCGTTCTTCTACGTGGTGCTGGCCTTCGTGGTGGTGATGTATCTGCTGGGCACCAACCTGCTGAGGACCCGTGACGGCCGCGCCTTCGTCGCGGTGCGCGACCACTATCTCTCGGCCGAGGTGATGGGCATCAATCTCACCAAATACCGCATCCTGTCGTTTGGCATCTCGTCGTTCTATGCCGGGATCGGCGGGGCGCTCTACGGCCACTATCTCGGCTATGTCTCGGCCGAGGGCTTCACCATCCTGCTGTCCATCCAGTTCCTCGGCATGATCATCATCGGCGGCATGGGCTCGGTGATGGGCACGCTGATGGGCACCGCCTTCATGGTGCTGCTGCCCGAGGCGACCGAGGCGGCGGTCAGCAGCATCAAGCATGTCACCGGCGACATTCCGGCGCTGACCAGCGCGCTCGCCTATATCAAGGAGGCCAGTATCGGTCTGGCCATCGTGCTGTTCCTGATCTTCGAGCCCGACGGGCTGGTCCATCGCTGGCGGCTGATCAAGTCCTATTGGAAGTTGTATCCGTTCTCGTACTGACCAAGAGCAACAATAAATAACCAATGCTCAATCGACGTCATGGGAGGTAACACGCAATGAATCATCGTCTGTTCGCCGGGGCTGCGCTCGCCGTCCTGGCCATCACCGGGGGCGCCATCGCCGCCGATGGCATTCCGGTCGGCCATATCGCCGACATCACCGGCGCCACCTCGTCGGTGGGCAAGCCCTATGGCCAGGGCATCGCCGACGCCATGAACTACATCAACGCCCATGGCGGCGTGAACGGGAAGAAGATCGCCTTCGAGACCGTGGACTACGCCTATGAGGTGCCGCGCGCCATGGCCGCCTATAAGAAGCTCACCAGCGCGTCGGACAAGGCGGTGGCCATCCAGGGCTGGGGCACCGGCGACACCGAGGCGCTGGTCAACAGCGTGACCAAGGACGAGATTCCCTATTTCTCCGGCTCCTATTCCGGCCATCTGACCGATCCCAAGGGCGCTACCTCGGTCAAGGGCGCGCCCTACAACTTCTTCTATGGTCCCAGCTATTCCGACGGCTGCCGCGGTCTGGTGCAGTGGGCCGCCGAGGACTGGAAGAAGAAGGGTGGCAAGGGCGTGCCGAAATTCGTCCATATGGGCGACAACCATCCCTATCCCAACTCGCCCAAGGCCGCCTGTGGCGCCTATGCCAAGGAGCTGGGCTTCGAAATCCTGAATGAGATCCAGTACTCGCTGAAGCCCGGTGATTTCAAGGCGCAGTGCCTGTCGCTGAAGGAATCGGGGGCCAATTACGCCTATCTCGCCAACACCTCGGGTTCGACCATCTCGCTGCTGAAGTCGTGCGAAACGGTGGGCGTCAATGTCCAGTTCCTGGCCAATATCTGGGGCACCGACGAAGGTGCCCTCAAGACCGCCGGCGACGCCGCCGACAAGCTGGTCTGGGTGGTGGGCGCAGCCACCTGGACCGACGAGGTTCCCGGCATGAAGCTGGTCCGCGAGATTTCCAAGGTCTCCGATTCCACCGGCACCGAGGCCCGGCCGGTCCACTACATCCGCGCCATCTGCACCGCCTACTACATGAAGGAGGCCATGGAGATCGCCGATAAGATGGAGGGCGGGATCACCGGTCCCAACGTCAAGAAAGCCATGGAAAGCGGCAAGAAGGATTGGGTTCCCGTCGGGCTGGAAGGCGTCTGCCTGCCGTCCACCTGGACCGACTCGGACCACCGGGGCACCACCATCGTCAAGGTCTATCAGGCCTCGACCAAGGGCGGGACCATCGGCATGAAGCAGGTCTACAGCGCCGAACTTCCCCGCCGCAAGGAATGGCTGGGCTGGTAATGGCGTCGCGGGCGGGGGGTATCCCCCGCCCGCCTTTCCCCAGGGATAAGAACATGGCCGAACCCGCAGTCAAGCTCGACCCCGAGGAAATTCTCCTCTCGGTCAACAACATCGAAGTGGTCTACGATGACGTTATCCTGGTGCTGCGCGGCGTCAGCCTCGACGTGCCCAAGGGCAGGATCGTGACCCTGCTGGGACCCAACGGTGCCGGCAAGTCCACGACCTTGAAGGCCATCTCGGGCCTGCTGGGGACCGAGGACGGCGAGGTCACCCGGGGCTCGATCACCTTCATGGGCGAGAATATCGCCAACCGCCCGCCGGAAGAGATCGTGCGGCGAGGCATCTTTCAGGTGATGGAGGGGCGACGCATCATCGAGGACATGACGGTGATGGAGAATCTCCGCCTCGGCGCCTTCACCCGCCGGGACGGCGGTGCCGCTATCCGCGCCGATATCGAGCGGGTATTTCACTACTTTCCCCGCCTCAAGGAGCGCACCGGCCTTGCCGGCTATCTGTCGGGCGGCGAGCAGCAGATGCTGGCCATCGGCCGCGCCATGATGGCCCGGCCCAAGATGATCCTGCTGGACGAGCCCTCCATGGGGCTGTCGCCGCTGCTGGTCAAGGAGGTCTTCGTCATCATCGAGCAGCTCTGCGCCGAGACCGGCATCACCATGCTGCTGGTGGAGCAGAACGCCCGCATGGCGTTGAAGATCGCCCAGTTCGGCTACATCATGGAATCGGGCAAGATCGTTCTCGACGGTGCCAAGGATGATCTGGTCAATAACGAGGACGTCAAGGAATTCTATCTCGGCGGCGACAAGGAACGGAAGTCGTTCAAGAACCTCAAATCCTACAAGCGGCGGAAGCGGTGGCTGTAATGACTGAATTCTACGACGCCCAGGAAACCCGCTCCGTCGACGAGCGCGAGGATGCGTTGTTCGAGGCGCTGCCCGAGCAGGTGGCCTTGGCGAAGGCCGACTCCCCCGCCTTCGCCCGGCTGCTGGCCGGGATTGATCCGGCCAAGGTCATGGATCGCGTCGCCCTGGCCCGGCTGCCGGTGGTGCGCAAGTCCGAGCTGATCGACCTGCAACGGGCCGATCCGCCCTTCGCCGGGCTGATCGCCGTGCCCAAGGGCGAATTGCGCCGGGTCTTCGCCTCGCCCGGCCCCATCTACGACCCCGAGGGCTGGGACAATGACTGGTGGCGCATTGCCCGCGCCCTGTTCGCCGCTGGCTTTCGCCGGGGCGATCTCATGCAGAACTGCTTTTCCTACCACTTCACCCCCGGCGGCGTGATGTTCGAGAGCGGTGCCCATGCCCTGGGCTGCCCGGTCTTCCCCGCCGGTGTCGGCAATACCGAGCAACAGGCCAAGGCGGTGGCCGATCTTCGCCCCGCCGGCTATGGCGGCACCCCCTCCTTCCTCAAGATCATCCTGGAGAAGGCCGAGGAGATGGGGCTCGACCATTCCTCGCTGACCAAGGCCTGCGTTTCGGGCGAGGCGCTGCTGCCTCCCCTGCGTCAGGCGCTCAAGGACCTGGGGGTGGATGTCACCCAGTGCTACGCCACCGCCGATCTCGGCCTCATCGCCTACGAAACCAGCGCCCGCGAGGGCCTGATCGTCGATGAAGGCGTTATCGTCGAGATCGTGCGCCCCGGCACCGGTGATCCGGTGCCCGATGGCGAGGTGGGCGAAGTGGTGGTCACCAGCTTCAACCCTGATTACCCCCTGATCCGCTTCGCCACCGGCGACCTTTCGGCGGTGCTGGCGGGAGCCTCTCCCTGCGGCCGCACCAATATGCGGCTCAAGGGCTGGATGGGCCGTGCCGATCAGACGACCAAGATCAAGGGTATGTTCGTCCATCCCCGCCAGATCGCCGATCTGGCCAAGCGCCACCCCGAGGTGATCCGCGCCCGGCTGGTGGTGGAAAGCAAGGGCGAGAGCGACAGCCTCATCCTCAATATCGAGACCGCGAATCCCGGCGAGGCCGGCGAGGTCCTGGCCGCCCGGCTCAGGGACAGCTTCCAGTCGCTGTGCAAGCTCAAGGCCGAGATCGCCTTTCATATTCCCGGTCACCTTCCCAACGACGGCATCGTCATTCAAGACAAGCGAGCGTAACCCCCATGTCCATCACTCCAGAACTCGATCCGTTCAAGCTGGCCAAGGCACTGTCGGGCAAGCACCTCATCAACGGCGCCTTTGCCCCGGCCGCCTCGGGCCGGACCTTCGAGGTGGACAATCCCGCCACCGGCGCGGTGATCGCCACCGCCGCCTTCGGCACCAGAGAGGATGTGGATATTGCCGTCGCCTCGGCCAAGCGGGCGCAGAAGGAATGGGCCAAACTGGCGGCCCGGCAGCGGGGCAAGCTGGTGGCCGAATGCGGCCGGGTGCTGGCCGCCCACGTGGAGGAGTTGGGACGGCTGGTGGCTCTCGAGACCGGCAAGGCGCTGCGCACCGAAAGCCGGATCGAGGCCGGGGTGCTGGCCGACATGTTCACCTTCTTCGGCGGGCTGGGCAGCGAGCTGAAGGGCGAGACCATCCCCTTCAACCCCGATATGCTGACCGTTACCGTGCGCGAGCCGGTGGGGGTTGTCGCCTGCATCATTCCGTGGAATGTGCCGCTGCTGCTGATGGCCATGAAAGCCGCCGCCGCCCTGGTGGCCGGCAATGCGGTGGTGGTGAAGTCGGCGGAAGAGGCGCCGCTGACCGTGCTGCGCGTCGCCGAGATCATGAATACCGTGCTGCCCGCCGGCCTGTTCAACATGCTGTCGGGCTTCGGCCCCGAATGCGGCGCGCCGCTGGTGGAGCATCCCGATGTCAGGAAGGTGAGCTTTACCGGTTCGGTGGAGACCGGCCGTATCGTCTATCGCGCGGCGGCCGAGAAGCTGATCCCCGTCACCCTGGAACTGGGCGGCAAGAGCCCGATGATCGTCTGCGCCGACGCCGACATGGATCAGGCGGTGGCCGGCGCCCTGGCCGGCATGCGCTTTACCCGCCAGGGTCAGAGCTGCACCGCGTCGTCCCGGCTGTTCGTGCACGATAGCATCCATGACGAATTCGTCGCCCGGGTGAAGGCCAAGGTGGATGCCATGGTCATGGGTGATCCGCTGGACGAGAAGACCGATATCGGCACCATCGTCTCCGACGGCCAGCTGGAGCGGGTGAAGTCCTATATCAAGCTGGGCGAGGAGACCCCCGGCGCCACCAAGCATGTGCTCTCGGCCATGCCCACCGATCCCAAGCTGGCCGAGGGCCGCTTCGTCCAGCCGGTGATCTTCACCGGGGTCAAGAACTCCGATCGTATCTGCCAGGAGGAAATCTTCGGCCCGGTCTGCGCCGTCATCCGGTGGAGCGATTACGACGAGGTGATCGAGCAGGCCAATGACAGCGAATACGGTCTCGCCGCCTCCATCTGGACCCGCGACCTCAAGACCGCCATGGATGCCACAAGACGTCTGGAAGCCGGCTTCGTCCAGGTTAACCAGAATCTGGTGGTGCAGCCCACCCTGTCCTATGGCGGGGTCAAGACCTCGGGCCTTGGCAAGGAGGCTTCGCTGGAATCCATGCTCGAACACTTCACCCACAAGAAGACCATCATCTTCAACATGAAGTGAGGATGATCACGGACATCGCGGCGGAACGCATTTACCGCGATGTCCGGGTCTGTCAGATTGACCAAGGCAGCGGCCAGACCCCGCGCCGTTGGAGGACAGTGAAATGAAGGACATCCTCGTTCACATCGATGACGGCGACCGCGCCCAGACCCGGCTCGACATCGCCATTGCCATCGCCAAGGCGCATGGGGCACGCCTGACCGGCCTGTTCTCCCGGCTGGAGAGTCACAGGCCCAGCGCCGTCGCCCACAAGGCCAGCGAAAGCTTTGTCGCCGCCCGCGATGCCGCCCGCGCCGCCTTTCTGGACAAGACCAGGGCTGCCGGTGTCGATACCGCCCGCTGGTGGCAGCTGTCCCATGGCGAGGCCGGCCATGTGCTGGCGGAAACCATGTTCTGCGCCCGCTATGCCGATCTGGTGGTGATGGGCCAGCATGTGCCGAAGAGCAGCCTGCTGCCCGAGGATCTGGTGGAGCACACCATCCTCAATTGCGGCCGCCCGGTGCTGGTCATCCCTCACACCGGCAGCTTCCCCACGGTCGGCGAGCGCATGGCCGTGGCCTGGAATGCCGGGCGCGAGGCGGTTCGCGCCCTGAATGACGCCAAGCCGCTCATGCGCAAGGCCAGGTCGGTCACCATCCTGTCGTTGCACAGCCCGCACGAGACCCCGTCCTCGGCCATGGCCGAAGTGCCCCAGGTCGATGTCCTCGACCACCTCGCGGCCTGCGGCATCACCGCCGAAAGCGAGCGTCTGGCCGGCGAGCATATCGGCAAGATGGACATGTTGCTGTCACGGCTGTGCGATCTCGGCGCCGATCTGGTGGTGATGGGAGCCCATGGCCATTATGGCCTGTCGCTCAAGCGCGGCAGCGGCACCCGCTACGTGCTCGCCCATATGACCATCCCCGTGCTGATGTCCAACTGATACCGGCTGGTCTTTGAGCCAACTTTCCGGCCGGTATCCAGCCGCCATTGAGGCGGCGGCCAAGCCCACGGATATGGGCGCCCGGCGAGGGACAACGAGGCCGGTCATTTCGATGACCGCCGGTATGAAGGATTTTCCATGCCCCAACCCGATCATATCGTCCGCATCGCCCTGCCCGAGGCGGCGGACTATCCCGAGGACATCGCCACCTATTTCGCCAAGTGCGACGAGAAACTGGGGATGCGCCCCAACGTCCTGGTGGCCTATACGGCGCGGCCGGAAAAGTTCCGGACCTTCACCCGCTTCTATAACCAGCTGATGCTGTCCGAGGAGTCCGGGCTGTCCAAGCTGGAGCGCGAGATGATCGCGGTGGTCGTCTCCGCCGCCAACCGCTGCTACTACTGCCTGGTTGCCCATGGTCAGGCGGTGCGCCAGCTCTCGGGCGATCCCCAACTGGGTGAGATGATGGTGATGAACTACCGCATCGCCGAGTTGTCGTCCCGCCAGCGGGCGATGCTCGACTTCGCCTGGAAGCTGACCGAGACCCCCCATGATATCGGCGAGGCCGACCGTCAGACCCTGCGCGATGCCGGATTTTCCGATGCGGATATCTTCGATATCACCGACGTCACCGGCTTCTTCAACTATACCAACCGCATGGCCCACGGCCTGGACATGATCCCCAATCCCGAATACCACGGCATGGACCGGTAGGGGCCGGCGCCCCTACTTTTCCTTTTCCTTTTCCTGGCGGTGGGCAAGGTAGTTGCTCAGCTCTTTAATCTGGGCCAGCCACTCCTGCTCGGCTTGCTTTTCGCGCAGCCAGATATCGGGGTCATCGCGGGCCATGCCGAGGAAGCGCATGGTGTAGGGGGCATAGGCCTCGCGCTGGCCGTCGGTGGTTCCCAGGCTGGTGACGAAGCCCTCCAGGAACTGGATCGACACCCGGGGGAACACCCGGTAGCAGCACAGCACCAGGAAATCCACCCACTCCGGCGGAAAGCGGGAGAAGGTGGCCAGCAGATTGTCGCGCAGGGCACCTTCGCGGGCCTTCTGCTGGAAAATGCGCGGGTCCTTTTCCTGTTCATAGAGGTCGTGGCAGACCTTCCAGGTCCGGTTCAGGGCCACCCACCAGTCGGTGGCGGGATCGAGCAGGGAGCGGAAGGTTTCCAACTCGCGATTGCCGATCCTGGGCAGGTCGTAGGCGTCGGGGGTGCCGGGGGCCAGCAACTCCCGCAAAGCCTTGGTCTCGTCCTTGACCTGCATCACTCGGGTGCCGTCGGGCTTTTTGGTCTCCATCAGGCGCAGATCGTCCCAGCCCTGGCGCCAGCCAGCCAGGATGCTTTCCTGCAGGGGAGGGGTGACGTGTTCCCAGAAGCTGTCGGTGTCCTCGTTGGCCCATTCGAAATTGGTGGATAGCATGCGGACATTGCGGCTGTCCCAGATGGCCGGGAAGATGAAGGTGGCAACCGCGGTCTCGAATTTCCCGGCGAATTCGGGGGAGGCCAGGAAGATGGGCGGCAGTTCCCGCTGCAGCGACGGATTGTGGCGCTGGAAGAATACCAGGACCTTGGAGACCCGGCGGCTGATGGCGGCGGCGCACAGCTTGGCGAAGCTGTCGAAGCCCTTGGCCGGCGGCGGCATTTCCGGCACCACGTATTCGATGTGCTTGAGCAGGTGGGCCAGATTGGGCGGCAGGTCATATTCCAGGTCCTTGCTGCGGGCCTCACGCCGGGCCCGGCGTTCGGCATCGGCATCCTGGGCCAGGGCCTTGGTGGTCTCCGCGCTTATCATCGACTGGGCCGGCGGGCTCGCGGGTGGCGGCGGAGCCTTCCTGGGCACCAGCGGCTTGTAGCGCATATCCTCCTTGAGGATGTGGTTGATCAGCCAGTCGGTCAGCACCCGGAGCAGCACGGTGGAGCAGGTGCGGCTGTCATCGTCGGTGCGGGCGGCCTTGAACTTCTCATGCAGCAGGCGGGTCTTCATGGCCAGGGCTTCATGGCCCTTGATATGCGGATCGCGCTCGGGATAGCTGATGGCGGCCATGACCGCCTCCTCGCGGCGGAAATGGTCGGAGACATAGTCCAGCAGATCGTCGGTCACCGAGGCGACCATGACCCAATTGTCCTGGCCGATCCATTGCTCGGTCAGATTGATCAGGTCGATCAGCTTCTTATGGTCGGCGTCCAGCGCAGGTGCGCCCACCGACATGGCATCACGCCAAACGATCATCCCAGCCCCCACCCGCAGACGCCTACTCAAGGACATACCTTTTATAGGTGCTATCTGATCGGGGGATTTCAATAAAAATTAAGACAAATTCTCGGGGGCTATGCGCCCGAATGGCTCCGGGCGCATTCGCAGAGAAGCGAGGCGGAGAAGATGGTGCAGCAATCCCCGTCGGAGCAGCCCCGCAGGCGGGGACAGGCCAGGATGGCGCGGGTGAAGCTCAGCAGGGCCTTGGCATCATCGCCTATAATGAGGCTTTGCCCGGATTTCGACACCAGTCGAAAGTTGCATGTTTCAGTTCTGAGCGTCATGGACGCCTCACCACCCGGTCGCGCCGGCTTTGCCGGTCGTACAGATCCTTGTTATTGGCTCCAGCTTTTTTGGTCCGGAAGGGATCTGCATGAAGCATTATACGGCGGGCGTAGGAATAATGAAATAAAGAACAATAAAGAATATGTAGTGCGGTCTTTTATGAATATAAATCGTTAAACTATACTTCTTTTGTATAAAATTTTATGCAATCTGGCGCTCAGGGCCGAGGCCGCAGGAAGGCTTCGGTCAGGTGCACGGCCTCGGCCAGTCCTGCCCGGCGCGGCACCACCCCTTCCGGGAAGGCGCCGAACAGTCGCGATGGCATCATGGGGTCGAGCAGGACGAACACTCCGTGATCGCTGCCCCGGCGCACCAGCCGGCCGAAGGCCTGCTTGAGGCGCAGGCGGGTGATCATGTCGTCATAGGTCTTGCCGCCGAAGCGGGCGCGCCGGGCCTTGTGAAGGATGTCGGGGCGGGGCCATGGCACCCGGTCGAAGACGATCAGGCGAAGAGAGCGACCGGGCACATCGACGCCATCGCGCACCGCGTCGGTGCCCAGCAGGCTGGATTCCTCCTCGGCGCGGAAGATGTCCACCAGGGTGGAGGTGTCCATGTTGTCCACATGCTGGGCCAGCAGGGGAAGGCCGGCATCCTCCAGTGGCCCGCTGATGCGCTTGTGCACCGCTTTCAGCCGTGAGATGGCGGTGAACAGTCCCAGTCCGCCACCGCCCGCCGCCAGAAACAGCTCGCGATAGGCCGCCGCCACCTGATCCATATCGTCCTTGCGGACATCGGTGACGATCAGGACCTGGGTCTGGCCGGGATAGTCGAAGGGTGACGACACCGCGGCGCGCAAAGCCGGCCGGGCCAGATGGGTCGCGCCGGTCCGCCGCTCCGCCGCAGCCCAGTCGGCCTCTACATTACCGGACCCGTCGCGGAGCGTGGCCGAGGTCAGCACGATGCCGTGCGCCGGCTCGATCACCGTCTTGGCGAAGGGAATGGTGGGGTCGATCCAATGGCGGTGCATGCCCACATCGAATTCGCGGCCGTCAAAGCGCTCCACCGCCAGCCAGTCGATGAAATCGCCGTTTTCGGTTCCGCTGCGGCACAGGCTGTCCAGCATGCCCTTCCAGCCAGCCAGGGGCAGCAGCACCCGTCGCTCGATGGCGCGGCAGATGCCTTCGATGCGCGAGCGGGTCGAGGAGTCCAACTCGGCGGCCTCGTCGTCGAGCAGCCCGGCCAGTGCCTTCTGCAGCGCCAGCAGTGGCACCCCGATCCGCCCCACCGCCGTCGCCAGATCGGTCGCCGCCTCGGCGAGGCCGGGAACGGTGGGCTGGGTCTCTGTCTCGATGCTGTAGGGCGAATCGGACCCCTGGGCGCGGGCATAGACCTGCTGCCGCACCAGGGCCAGAAACACCTCTGCCGGCCCCTGCGGCTCGCCGCCGGTCAATCGTGCCATCCAGCCGGGGCCGGGCAGGGCGCGGGCCGCCGCCAGGGCCTGATCGAGTCCCTGGATCGCCTGCTCGGAATGCCCCACCAGATCCTCGGCCCGGCGGTGCAGGCCCCGCGCCCGTGAGCGGGTGGCGTCGCCCTCCGGCCCCAGAATCCAGCGCCGCACCTCGGCCGCCTCCATGCCGGTGAGATGGGCGGAAAAGGCCGAATCGGCGGCGTCGAAGACATGATGGCCCTCGTCGAAAATGGTGCGTGTCGGCATGGTGCCGTCGTCCAGGCCGCCCAGGGCCGCCTGCACCATCACCAGGGCATGGTTGGCGACCACGATGTCGGCCCGGCGGGCGCGCCGCACCGCCCGCTCGATGAAGCATTTGCGGTAATGGGGGCAGGCGGAGAAGATGCACTCGCCACGCCGGTCGGCCACTCCCAGGGTGCGGGCGCGGCCCAGCAGGTCCACCAGCCAGCCGGGGAAGTCACCGCCTACCATGTCGCCGTCCCGCGTCGCCAGCAGCCAGCGCGCCATCAGGCCGGTGGCAACCCCGTCCTGAGCGCGGTTGCGGTTGGCCAGTTCCTCGAAATTCAGCAGGCAGGCATAGTTCTCGCGGCCCTTGCGGATGACCACCTTGCGCGCCTTGTCCTGGGGCAGCGGGAACAGACGGTCCAGTTCGGAATCCAGCTGGCGCTGGAGGTTGCGGGTATGGGTGGAAATCCACACCGGGGCGGCGTTCTTCTCGGCCCACAGGCTGGCCGGAGCGATATAGCCCAGGGTCTTGCCGGTGCCGGTCCCTGCCTCGGCCAGCACCACATTGGGCTCTCCCGCCACGTCGCGGGGCAGGAAGGCCTGCGACACCGCCGAGGCGTAATCGGCCTGGGTCGGGCGCTGCTCGGCATCGGGGCCCAGCATGGCGGCCAGCCGGGTGCGGGTCTCGGCGGGATCGACCGGGATATTGCCGGCGGGGGGCTCGGGGGCGTATTCGGTCCATTCCGGCAGGCGCTCCCACACCCGGACTGCCCCGCCGCCACGTCCCGCATCGCCCTGGACCCCCAGGGCCGCCAGCACCGCATTGCCCCAGCCCCAGCCGGAGCGCGCCATCATCCAGGCCAGCCCCCTGGTGTCGATGGCCCGCGCGGCGGTGTCGGCCAGGGTCTTGCTCGACAATTCCTCCAGCAGTCGGCGGCTGACGGTGAGCAACGCCTCGGCCTCGTCCTCCAGATCGGCGGGAACCGGCAGGCCCAGTGCCTCGGCCAGACCGCGCGGGGTCGGCAGACAGAAACGGGCAGGCCGCACGAAGGCGTAAAGCTCCAGCACGTCGAGGCCCAGCAGGCCGTCGAGGCCGAGCCGCGTCGCCACCGCCGGGCCATGGCAGAACAGCGGCGATTCGGTGCGGGCCAGCCGCGCCGCCTGGGCCAGGGACAGCCGCTTGAATTCGCCGTCCGGGGCCAGCACCACCGCCGCCTTCAGCCCGGTCACCAGGACCGGGGCGCGGGGCAGCAGGATGTGGGGGGCGCTGGACATGGGGCGGCACAGTATAGTGGGAACGGACAGGGCACAACCGTCTTGGCGGGACCTGGCCTGTCCGCCTTGGGAAAGCCACAAAGGCAGCACATGGATGCTTGTCACCGAAGCTTCGCTTGAAGCTTGGTCCCCTTAGGATTAGCAGATGCCTGCCTGGAACAATACCCAAGACCCGATCATGATGTCCGCCCAAGACGACGTTTGCCATTGCCCCCATTGCGGACGGATGACCCGCCATTCCGTGGTGCGGGAAAGGGTGCTGGCGCCGGTGCTGTGGTGCCTGTCCTGTTTCCACGCCCGGGTGGGCAATGATGGCCACGACCCGTCCATCCTCCGGCCGACGGGTCGCCCCGTGGGCGATGGAGCCTGGCTCGCGGGTTGAGGCCGACGGGCGGCGGGGCTACACTGTCCTTGCCGCCACGCCCACGTTTCCGAGAGGACACTCCCCCATGAGCGACGTCGAAACCCTCAAGGCCGAGGTCAAGAAGCTGAGCACCCAGGCGATTCAGGCCAAGATGGACCTTCACGACCTGTCGGAGGAGCTCCCGGTCAATTGGGAGCGCATCCCCGAGGTGGCCAAGGCCTGCCATGATCTCTATGCCCGCCTGACCGACGCCCGCGCCCGGCTCAAGGCCGCCGGGGGGTGAGGGTTGGGGGCTGAGCGGACTCAGCCCTCGCCGCCGTGATCCTTGCGCCTATGGATGTTGAGGCCGATCTCGTCGAGGAAGGCTTGCTCCTTGTGGTCGCGCTCTTCCTGGGCGCGGCGTTCGCGTTCGCGCTGGGTGATTTCGTAGGTCTTGAGTTCGTTGAAGGCCTCGGCCAGTTCGTCGCGGGCGCGGACGATCTCGGCCCGGACCATCTCCAGCATGGAGAGCAACTGCTCGCGCCGCGACAGCCAGGCATTGGCGAAATTGCCGTAGGAAAAGCCGACGCCTTCTGAATCCTCGGCGGCGATGCGCTGCTCCTCCTTCAACTGCTCCTCCGAGCGCTTGATCCAGCCGAGAATCTCGTCCTCGCGCCCCTGCAATGCCACCAGGACCCGCTGCTTCTCGTCAACATTCCACTTGGACAGGCGGATGAGGGTCCGGAGCCCCTTGTTGGCCATTATGAATGCCCCTCAGGCACCGGACAGCCCCTCACCCTATTTCGTCCCCATACCGTCGCCGTCGAAGGGCATGTCGAGGATTTCCGCCAGTTGGGTATAGCACTCGGCCAGGGTGGTGGCGTCGTCCTTGCGCTGGGTGAGGAAGGCCTCGAGTTGCGGATAGTAATGGATGGCCTCGTCCACCGCCGGGTCGTTGCCCCGGCGATAGGCCCCCAGCCGGATCAGTTCGGCCATGTCCTCATAGGTGGCGAGCAGGGTGCGGGCCCGGCGGATCAGGTCGTTCTCCTGCTCGTTGTTGCAGGCGGGCATGGTGCGCGACACGCTGCGCAGGATATTCACCGCCGGATAGCGGCCGCGATCGGCGATGGCGCGGTCCAGCACCAGATGGCCGTCCAGGATGCCGCGGACCGCGTCGGCGATGGGTTCGTTGTGATCGTCGCCGTCCACCAGCACGGTGAACAGGCCGGTGATGGAGCCCTTGCCGACGCCGGGGCCGGCGCGCTCCAACAGGCGGGGCAGTTCGGCGAAGACGGTGGGGGTATAGCCCTTGGACGCCGGTGGCTCGCCCGCCGACAGCGAAATCTCGCGCTGGGCCATGGCGAAGCGGGTGACCGAATCCATCATGCACAGTACGTCGAGGCCTTCGTCGCGGAAGTACTCGGACACCGCCAGGGTGACATAGGCGGCTTGACGCCGCATCAGCGGGCTCTCGTCCGAGGTGGATACCACCACCACCGAGCGCTTCATGCCTTCTTCGCCCAGGTCGTCCTCGATGAACTCGCGGGCCTCGCGGCCCCGTTCGCCGATCAGTCCGATCACCGAAACGTCGCAGCTGGTATTGCGCGCCATCATGGACAGGATGGACGATTTGCCGACGCCGGACCCGGCGAAGATGCCCATGCGCTGGCCCCGGCACATGGTGAGGAAGGCGTTGACGGCGCGCACGCCGAGATCGACCTTGCCGGCGACGCGCGAGCGGGAGTGAGCCGAAGGCGGCGGGTTGCGGATGGGAAAGGCGACATCGCCGGAGGGCAGTGGCCCCAGCCCGTCCACCGGCATGCCGAAGCCGTTGATCACCCGTCCCAGCCAGCCACGGTCGGGATAAATCACCGGCTCGGATTCCTGAACTTCGGTGCGGCAGCCCAGGCCGATCCCCTCGATGGCCGAGAACGGCATCAGCAGGGCGCGGCCCTGGCGGAAGCCCACCACCTCGCACACCACCCTGCGGCCATCGCGGGCCACGACCGAGCAGCGGTCGCCCACCGACAGCGAGCGCTGGACGCCGCCGGCCTCCAGCAGCATGCCCTGAATACCGGAAACCCGGCCGTAGACCTGGATATTGGAGACCCGCTCGATATCGTTGAGCAGGTTGCGGACAAGGAATTTCACCGGGGGTGCCCCCTCCTGATCGACTCTTTAGGACTCTACCCGAAAACCTGCCGCCTTGAACTGTTCAGAATACATCCGTATGGTTAACACTTCGTGGAGACTGGAAGAATCCGGGGAAGCGTCAAATGCGTGTACTGGTGGTCGAAGACGACCCGATGATGTCCAAGGTCATCGAGGCCATGCTCAAGGCAGAGGGCATGGTGGTGGATACGACCGCCCTCGGCGAGGATGGGCTTGAGATCGGCAAGCTCTATGACTACGACATCATCCTCCTCGATCTGATGCTGCCCGACATGGACGGCTACGAAGTGCTGCGCCGGCTGCGCTCGGCCCGCATCGAAACTCCGGTGCTCATCCTGTCCGGCCTTACCGAGGCGGACAAGAAGATCAAGGGCCTGGGCTCCGGCGCCGACGACTACCTGACCAAGCCCTTCGACAAGGGCGAGCTGGTGGCCCGCATTCAGGCCATCGTGCGGCGCTCCAAGGGGCATGCCCAGTCGGTGATCGAGACCGGACGGCTGGCGGTCAATCTTGACGCGCGGACCGTGGCCGTCGCCGGCGAGCCGCTGCACCTCACCGCCAAGGAATACGGCATCCTGGAGCTGCTGAGCTTGCGCAAGGGCCAGACCCTGACCAAGGAGCAGTTCCTCAACCATCTCTATGGCGGCATCGACGAGCCCGAGCTGAAGATCATCGACGTCTTCATCTGCAAGCTGCGCAAGAAGCTGTCCACCGCCACGGGCGGCGAATCCTATATCGAGACGGTGTGGGGGCGCGGCTATGTGCTGCGTGACCCGGAGAACCCCCAGGCCGGGCGTCAGCGTAGCGCCTGAGCCCTTGTGCGATTCCGTGCGGCGGAACCACAAAATATAGTTTGATCCCCGACTCGGCTTGGGTCAGAATCCCGCATTCCCCGGGGGGTTGCGGCATGGATGTTCAAAAGCTTGCGAAGGTGCTGGCCATGGCGGCCTCGGACAACGAGACTGAGGCCCTGCACGCGCTGCGCACCGCCGGCCGCCTGCTGGAGAATGACGGCCTCGATTTCGTCGCCCTGGCCGAGCGCTTTTCCGGTTCCGGGCCGGTGGTGAATCCCACCCGGATGGAAGACCTGGAAGACACCGTCTTCGACCTGCGCAACGAAATCCGCCATCTCCGCTCGGAAAACGAACGCCTGCGCCAGACGCCGGGGGCGGCGGTCGCCGCCGCGCCCAATCTGGCCGACGCTGCCCAGGATGCCGCCCAGGTCATCCGCCTGCGCGCCGAACTGGACGCATCCGAGCGGGAACTGGAACGGGCCATGGCCGGTGCCCATCAGGCCGAGCTGGCTTTGCAGGCCGATCTCGCCCAGGCCATATCCGTGGCGGAAAAGCTGGCGGAGCAGTTCGAGCAGCTCAAGGCGCGCAACGACCGCATCGAGGCGGAGAACCGCCGCCTCGGCCTGATGGCCGGGGCACTCAAGGCCGAATTGGACGAGCGCATCGCCGATGCCAGCCACCCCCTGCCGCCGGCTTCCGCTCCGGCCGTCCCCATCGCCGCCGCCGAGCCGACCCCGCGCCGCGCCGCGCCGCCGCCTCCCGCCCGTCGCGGCAAGGGCCAGCCGGTCAGCCAATACGCGCTGTTCTAAACATCCTTCGAGACGCTTCGCTCCTCAGGATGGGGCTGCATTCATGTCCTCATCCTGAGGAAGCCCGAAGGGCTGTCTCGAAGGATGCGGTCCGGCCTTTATCATTTTCCCTCGCCGGGCGGCCGCATCCGTGGCCTTGGCCGCGCCCTCAATGGGCGCTTAAGGCTCGGATACTCTACCCACCATCTCGACAATGACGCCGCAGGCCTGATCGGCCGGGATGTGGAGATTGCCGGAACCATCGCGGTCGAAGGCGATGCCGTTGCCCTTGAGCAGCCGGGTGGCGGCGGCGGTATCGGCGACCCGGAGCGTCAACACCATCATGGCCGGCGGTGGCGGCAGGGTCTGGGTTTCTGTCTCGGGGTGGAGCTGCTCAATGTCTTCCGGCTTGCACAGGAAGACCAGACCATGCGGGGTGTGGACGGTGACCAGCTCGTCCGTGGCGGTCGATGCCGCCGGCCCGACCATACGGTCCCAGCCGGCCATCACCTCCAGCGGCTCGGCGACCAGCACGGTGATCGAAGCCATGCCCAGCGCGCCGTTGTCATGGTCGGTCCAGCCCGGCTGCCGCAACACCCCGGGAGTCAGGTGCTGGCAGAGGAAGGAGCTCATGCCCGGGGTGGTTCCTTCGGGCAGCGGTCCGGCGATGAAACGGGCGGTTTCGCCCTCAATGGCGCGGCTCAGGGCGCCCGGCGGTTCAAGCCCCAGGCGGGCGCAGTCGGCCACCGCGTCGGAACTGCCCCAGGCCATGGCCATCAGACCTTCGCGCGTCGCGGTGAAGTCCCTGACCCTCTCCGCCAGACCACCGGGCCCCTCGGCCGCCAGCAGTTCGAAATAGTCGCCCTCGAACATGATGCAGTAATTGGCGGTGCCCCACTCGGCGTGCACGCCCTTGGGCGTCAGGGTGAAGCCCAGGCGCCGGAAGGTCGCCGCCGCCTGCTCCAGATCACGCACCGCGATGATGGCATGGTCGAGGCCGGTGAGATGACGGGCCATGGTGCCGGCCTCACGCCTGCCGGGCGTCGATGATGGCGCGCCGGATGGCCCGGGTCTCGGTGAAACGCTTTTGCAGCACCTCGCCCTCGCCCCAGCGGATCGCCCGTTGCAGGGCGGTCAGGTCCTCGGTGAAGCGCTGGATCACCTCAAGCACCGCCTCGCGATTGTTGAGGAAGACATCGCGCCACATGACGGGATCCGACGCGGCAATGCGGGTGAAGTCGCGGAAGCCCGACGCCGAGAACTTGATCACTTCCTGCTGCATCTGGCCTTCCAGATCGTTGGCGGTGCCCACGATGGTATAGGCGATCAGGTGCGGAAGATGGGAGGTGATGGCCAGCACCTTGTCGTGGTGGTGGGGGTCCATGATCTCCAGCTGGGCGCCGATCCGGGTCCACAGCGCCGACAGTTTGGCCAGGGCCTCCGGGTCGGTGCCGGGCAGCGGCGTCAGGATATGCCAGCGGCCTTCGAACAGCTCGGCGAAACCGCTGGCCGGGCCGGAATGCTCGGTACCGGCGATGGGGTGACCGGGGATGAAGTGCACGCCCTCGGGGATATGCGGCCCCAGGTCGCGCACCACCGCAAGCTTGACCGAGCCGGTATCGGTGACGATGCAGCCGGGTTCGAGATGGGGGCCGATGGTGCGGCCCACCGTCTCCATGGCGCCCACCGGCACGCCGCAGACCACCAGATCGGCCCCCTTCAGCGCCTCGGCGGCATCGGCGAAGGCGGCATCGACGACGCCCAGCTCCAGCGCGGTGCGCCGTGCCGTCTCGTCGATCTCCAGCGTCACCAGCCGTCTGGCCAGGCCATGCTTGCGCACCGCCCAGGCTAGGGACGAGCAGATATGCCCGATACCGACGAAACAGATCGTGCCGAAGAGGGGCTGAGAGGTCATTTCTTCACAAACTCTGTCAGGGCGTCCAACACCAGCTGGTTCTCCTCGCCGGTGCCGATGGTGATGCGCAGGCAATCGCCCAGGCCGTAGCCGCCCATGCCCCGCACGATGATGCCCCTGGCGCGCAGGAACGTGTCGGCGCTGGCGGCGTCCTTGCCGGCGGCGGTGGGGAAGCGCACCAGGATGAAGTTGCAGACGCTGGGCACCACGGTGAGGCCCAGCGCGGCGAGACGTTCGCTCAGCCAGGGCAGCCAGTAGTCGTTGTGGCTCTTGCACAGATCGGCGTAGGCGGTGTCCTCGAACGCAGCCAGACCGGCGATCAGGGCCGGAGCGCCCACATTGAACGGGTTGCGCGCCCGGTTGAGCACGCCGGTCACGTTTTCCGGACAATAGGCCCAGCCCAGGCGCAACCCGCCCAGGGCATACATCTTGGAGAAGGTGCGGCAGACCACGGTGTTGTCGCCGGCCTCCACCAGTTCGATCCCCGAGGAATAGTCGTTGCGGGTGACGAACTCGCTATAGGCTGCGTCGATCACCAGCAGCACATGGGCGGGCAGGCCGGCGCGCAGCCGCGCCACCTCGGCCGCCGGCAGATAGGTGCCGGTGGGATTGTTGGGATTGGCCAGGAAGACGATCTTGGTGCGCGGGGTCACTGCCCCCAGCAGATTGTCCACGTCGGCGGTCAGGTTGGCTTCCGGCGCGGTGACCGGGGTGGCGCCGCAGGCCTTGGCGGCGATGGCGTACATCAGGAAGCCGTGGGCCGAGTACAGCACCTCGTCGCCGGGGCCGGCATAGGCGCGGCAGAGGATGCCCAGCAGCTCGTCCGAGCCGGCGCCGCAGACAATGCGGGCGGCATCCAGGTCGAAGCGCTTGGCGATGGCGGCGCGGAGCTGCTCGGCCCCGCCGTCGGGATAGCGGTGCATTTCCGGCGCCATGGCCCGCAGCGCCTCCATGGCTTTGGGGCTCGGACCCAGCGCGCCTTCGTTGGACGACAGCTTGAGGATGCGGTCGACGCCTTCAATGGCGGATTCGCCGCCGACATAGGGGCGGATGTCCATGATGCCGGGGCGGGGCGCGGGAGCGGTCACGAGGGGGACTCCTAAGGCTTTTTTTGGGGTGTCTGAATTTCAGGATCGGGTAAGGGACTCGGGGGGCAGCGGTGTGGCATAGCCGCCGATCACCGTGACGTGGCTCACCGGGTCCTTGGGCGCCACCAGCTGGGTCAGGCGGGAATCCAGGGCGTTGACATGGCCGAGGACGTCCACCAGATGCAGCCACACCGCGCCGTGGCGGTAGATGGCCAGCAGGCCGGCTGGCTCCAGCCCGCCGGCGGTCAGCACGGCGCGCAAGCGGTCGCGGCTGACATCGGGGCCGGTCTCCACCACCATGACGGTGCGGTCGTCGCCGCTCTCGTCGTGATCGCGGCAGGCGATGACCAGGGCCTGCGGCGGCTCGGCCGAGCCCTGGACCGGGGTCGGAAGGGCGAAGGGCAGCCGGGCCACCACCCGGGGCGGCTCGCCGCTGCCCACGGTCAGGCTGGTCCACCACGGTTCGGCTTCGTCGGCGGTCTCGGTGCCGGGGGTCAGCGGTACTACCCCGACCGAGGTCTGCCCCTCGCTGACCGCGCGCACCACCTGGCTGGGGCTGCGGAAGGCGTGGATGGGGGCGGCGGCGCCGAAGTGGCTGCGGGCGACCTCGATGCTGGCCGTGCTGCGGCCCGGCGCGTGCACGGCCACCGAGAACGGCCCCTGGAGGCCGACCAGGGCGCCCATGATTTCGCGCCAGATGCGCACCAGTGCCGATTTGGGGAAGGGGCCGCGATGCCGGGCCAGCAGCCGGCGCAGCACCTGGGCCTCGCGGCCCGGGCGCAGTGTCACCTGACCGCCGGCCTTGGCCGCGGCGATACGCTCCGCCAGGGCGGTGCGCGTCATCAGCAGATCGTGGAGCTGATCGTCGATGCGATCAATCTCGCGGCGGAGCTGGTCGAGGTCGGTGCTGTCCTGGCTCATGATGGCTTGGGCGGCATGGGGGCTGAGGATACGAACCGCTAGGTTTAGTGCTCCGCCGCCTGGAAATCAAAGAAAACATTGACAGTCTCGGTCCGCGACCATAGCTAATCGGTTCCCCGCTTTCCCACTGAAGCGATGATCGTGCCCGAGCACTCTGCCATTTCCCATTCCCCTACCACCAGCGACCTCAAGGTCGAGCTGGGGCGCGACCGGCCGGTCCGGCTGGATTGCGGGGTCGAACTGGGGCCGCTGACCGTGGCTTACCAGACCTATGGCCGGCTCAATGCCGACAAATCCAATGCCATCCTGATCTGTCACGCCCTGACCGGCGACCATTACCTTGCCGACCCCCATCCCATCACCGGCAAGCCCGGCTGGTGGAGCGAGCTGGTGGGGCCGGGCCGGGTGTTCGATACCGACCGCTATTTCCTGATCTGCTCCAATGTGCTGGGTGGCTGCATGGGCACCACCGGCCCGGCCGACATCAATCCCGCCACCGGCCAGCCCTGGGGGCTGACCTTCCCGGTGATCACCATCGGCGACATGGTGCGGGTGCAGGCCCGGCTGATCGACCATCTCGGCATCGGCCAGCTGTTTTCGGTGGTCGGCGGCTCCATGGGCGGCATGCAGGTACTGGAATGGGCCAAGAGTTACCCCGAGCGGGTGTTCTCGGCCATTCCCATCGCCTCCGCCGCCCGGCATTCCGCCCAGAACATCGCCTTTCACGAGGTGGGGCGTCAGGCGATCATGGCCGATCCCGACTGGTGCGATGGCAATTACGCCAGCGAGGGCAAGCGTCCCCATCGCGGTCTGGCGGTGGCGCGCATGGCGGCGCACATCACCTACCTGTCCGAGCCTGCGCTGCACCAGAAATTCGGCCGCAACCTGCAGAACCGCGACAACGTCACCTATGGCTTCGACGCCGATTTCCAGGTGGAAAGCTATCTGCGTCACCAGGGCTCGACCTTTGTCGACCGCTTCGACGCCAATTCCTACCTCTACATCACCCGGGCCATGGATTATTTTGATCTGGCCGCCGAGAATGGCGGGGTGCTGGCCAATGCCTTCCGTGGCATCCGCACCCGCTTTTGCGTGGTGTCGTTCAGCAGCGACTGGCTGTTTCCCACTCCCGAAAGCCGGGCCGTTGTCCATGCCCTGAACGCGGTGGCGGCCAATGTCAGCTTCGTCGAGGTGGAGTCCGACAAGGGCCACGACGCCTTCCTGCTGGACGAGCCGGAGTTCCATGCCACCCTGACCGGCTTCCTCGAAGGTGCCGCCGTTCATCGCGGCCTGCCCCGCAAGGGGGAGTGGTCATGATGATGATGAACAACGGCAATCTGCGCGTCGATCTCAAGCTGATCGCCGACATCGTCGAGCCGGGTTCGCGGGTGCTGGATGTGGGCTGCGGCGAGGGCGCACTGCTGGACTGGCTGGGCACCCACAAGAACGTGGATGGGCGCGGCATCGAGCTGTCCATGGCCGGGGTGTCGGCGGCGGTGTCCCATGGCCTGTCGGTGATCCAGGGCGACGCCGACACCGACCTCAAGGACTATCCTTCGGGGGCCTTCGACTACGTCATCCTCAGCCAGACGCTACAGGCCACCTACGAGCCCAAGACCGTGCTGACCAATATGCTGCGCATCGGGCGCCGGGCCATCGTCTCCTTCCCCAATTTCGGCCACTGGCGGGTGCGGCTGCATCTGGCGCTGCACGGCAGCATGCCGGTGACTGAGACCTTGACCTACGCCTGGTACGACACGCCCAACATCCATTTCTGCACTATCCGCGACTTCCTCAGCCTGTGTCGCGGTCTTGGCATCCGGGTGGAGCGCTCGGTGCCGCTCGACCGTGACGGCAAGGTCATGGGGCTGCCCAATTGCGAGGGCATCGCCAATCTCTGCGCCGATCAGGGCCTGTTCGTTCTGTCGCGGGGAGGCTGAGCCATGGCCGACGAGGACGAACCGGGGGCCGACGGAGACGAACCGGGGAACGATCCGCGCAAGCTGGTGCTTGCCATTATATTCTGTCTGATGCTCTGCGCTGGCGGCGCCGTTCTGATCCAGCGGCTGGCCGGCTGAATCCCTACCCCTTGAAGTAGAGCAGCCCCTTGCGCCATTCCAGCATGGGGGTCTTCCAGGCGAAGCGGATATCTTCGCCACTGGGCCGTTGCGGTTTGCCGAAATACCAGCCCTGGCCGAAGCGGACCTTCAATAGCTTCAGCAGGTTGGCGGTCTCCTGATCCTCCACATATTCGGCGGTGGTAGTGACCCCCAGTTCGGTACAGAGCTGGACGATGGCCTTGATGAACGAGACATCCTCGTTGTTGCGCATGGCGTCCTTGATATAGGAGCCGTCGATCTTGACGTTGTCCACCTTAAGGGCGCGCAGATAGTGGAAGGCGGCGTGGCCGGCGCCGAAATCGTCGAGACAGACCTCGTGCCCCATCTTGCGGATGGTCTGGATGACGTCGTTGACCCCCTTGAGGTCATGGACCTGGGCGGATTCGGTCATCTCGAACACCAGCCGCTTGCGCAGGTCGCCGGTGGTGGCCAGGATTTCCAGCAGGCGCTTGACGATGGTCGGGTCGGACAGGGAATGGCCGGACAGATTGACGGCGAAGCGCAAGGATTCGGTCTTGGCCACGTCCGAGCGCATCACCCCGATGGCCCGCTCCAGCAGCGCCATGTCCAGCATGCCCACCATGCCCACATCCTCGGCAAAGGATACGGTTTCGTAGGGTGAGACGTTATCGTTGCCCTGGAAGCGGACCAGACACTCGAAATGGTGCACCACATTGGTCCACAGATCGACGATGGGCTGGAACATCAGGTTGAAGTCGCCGGTGGCGACGGTCTTTCGCACCTCGTTCATCTGCCTGACCGTGGCCGACAGCCGGGGCTGCAGATCCTTCATCAGGTCCACCAGACTGCTGCCGCCGCCTTCGGCCTCGCGGGCGAAGCGGTTAAGGGTATAGGTCAGGGCCCGGGCCGCCTCTTCCGGCGCCACATCGGCCACGTCCAGTACCAGGGTGGCCACCTGGGCCTCGATGGGAGGGGCATCGGGCAGCGCCGTCTGGGCCGCCTTGCTCACCGACTGGCTGATCTCGGCGGCGGAAACCGCGGAGGAGTGCAGCACGCCGAATTTCTTGTCGTCCAACTGGCCGACGGCATCGCCGCCCACCGACAGGGATTTCAGCCGCGATCCCAGTTCGGCGCTGAAGGCGGCGGAGCTTTCGCCATGCAGCGCCGGAACATCCGGCAACTCGACCAGGGTCAGTCGGTAGGGTTCGTCCGGCGATCCGCTTTCCAGCAGATGGGTCGCCATGGCATTGAACGACGCCTTGTCCAGCACTCCGGACCCGGCAACCCGCGCCTCGTCATGTCGCAGGGGGAGACCGCCGGGATGACCCAGTGCCACCAGCAGCCGCTCGGGATTGGAGGGGTGGCGGTAGCCGGACAGGGAGAGCGTGACCGACGGGCCGTCGGGAATCACGATCCGGATCATGGCGTTGCGCACCCGCTCGCCCCGGGCCATCTGGCCGAGGGACTGTGCGAGGATAGGCTGGTCGCCGGGATGGACAATGTCGCGGAAAGGCAGGCCGATCAGGACGCGGGCGCCCCGGCCGAGCAAGGCGACGGCGGCCCCCACCGCGAAGACGATCTTGCCGTCGGCGTCCAGTTCCAACAGCACATCGGCGGCTGCGAAGGCGAATGCCACGTAGACGTCGCTGGATCGGCCCAGGTCATCCTTGTTCGCCGCCATGGCCCCTCCAAAAGGTATTGGGCCACAAGGTTAGGGCAAGGTCTCCCCCGCCGCAAGCACCGGTTGGCAGGACTTTGCGACGGCTTGTGACAATCGTCTCACCGGGTGGCCGGCTTCCAACGCAGCACCGGCGTCCTCGCCGCCAGTGTCTCGTCCAGGCGGCGGCGGGGGGTGAAGCGCGGCGAGTCCTTGAACTCCTCGGCGGTGCCGGCCTTGGCGGTGAGCGCCAGGGCGCGGACCACGTCGATGAACTGGTCGAGTGAATCCTTGGACTCGGTCTCGGTCGGCTCCATCAGCAGGGCACCGTGCACCACAAGTGGGAAGTACATGGTCATGGGGTGGAAACCCTCGTCGATCAGGGCCTTGGCGAAGTCCAGGGTGGTGACGCCGGTATCCTTGAGGAAGCGGTCGTCGAACAGCGCTTCATGCATGCAGGGGCCTTCGAACGAGGCGGTCAGCACGTCGCCGAGGGCGACCTGCAGGTAGTTGGCGTTGAGCACCGCGTCGCTGGAGGCCTGGCGCAGCCCGTCGGCGCCCATGGACTGGATATAGGCCAGGGCGCGGACAAAGACGCCGAACTGGCCGTGGAAGCCTTTGACCCGGCCGAAGGGCTTGGTGCCTTCGCGGCCGCCTTCCACCAGTTCGAACCCCTGGTTGCCGTGGATCACGTAGGGCACCGGGGCGAAGGGGGCCAGCGCCCCCGACAGCACGGTGGGGCCGGCACCGGGGCCGCCACCGCCATGGGGGGTGGCGAAGGTCTTGTGCAGATTGATATGCATGGCGTCGATGCCGAGGTCGGCGATCTTCACCCGCCCGACGATGGCGTTGAAATTGGCTCCGTCGCAATAGAAATAGCCGCCGGCGCCGTGGATGGCCGCCGCGATCTCGATGATTTCGGTCTCGAACAATCCGCAGGTGTTGGGATTGGTCAGCATCAGGGCGGCGACGTCGGGGCCGAGCTTGGCCTTCAGCGCGTCGAGGTCAACCCGGCCATTGTCTTTGGCCGGAATGGGATCGACGGTGAAGCCGCACATGGCGGCCGAGGCCGGATTGGTGCCGTGGGCGCTTTCGGGGACCAGGATGCGGCGGCGGAGGCCTTCGCCCCTGTCTTCGTGAGCGGCGCGGATGGCCATCAGGCCGCACCACTCGCCATGGGCGCCGGCGGCCGGGGTCATGGCGATCGCCGGCATGCCGGTCAGTGCCTTCAGCCAATGGGCCAGGCTGTCCATGACTTCCAGCGCGCCCTGCACCGTCTGCTGCGGCTGCAACGGATGGAGGTCGGCGAGTCCGGGCAGGCGGGCGACCTTCTCCGACAGGCGGGGATTGTGCTTCATGGTGCACGAACCCAGCGGGTAGAGGCCGGTATCGATGCCGTAGTTCTTCTGCGACAGCCTCGTATAGTGGCGCACCACCTGCGGCTCCGACAGATCGGGCAGGCCGGTCTTGCCCCGGCGCGGCACGCCGCCCAGTCGATCGAGGTCGATGGGGCCGGGCTCGGGCAGATCGACGCCGACGGCACCGTCATTGTCCAGTTCGAAGATGAGCTTTTCCTCGACCTGGAGGCCGCGGTTGCCGCTACAGGTAAGAGCCTCGCTCATCGTTCATCTCCCTCAAACGCCGGGCGGGGCCGTCCGGCCCCTTGGCTTTCCTCCGCTGACGCTTCGGGCGCCTCAACGGCGCCGCGCTTCGGCTGCGCCTCGCTCATCACACCACCTCCTTGAGGCCCGCGACGAGGCGGTCCATGTCGTCTTCGCTGTTGGTCTCGGTGGCGGCCAGGATCAGCACCGGTGCCAGTTCGGGCCAGGAGGGATAGAAACGCGACGCGGGCACGCCGCCGAGGATGCCCTTGGCCGCCAGTTTGTCCACAACCTCGGCGGCCTGAACCTCATCGCCGAGATGGACGGCGAACTCATTGTAGTAGGAGGACGGCAGCACCCGCAGCCCTTTGACCGCTTTCAGTTTCTGTTCCAGCCGGGTGGCCTGGGCGTGGTTCAGCTCGGCCAAGCGGCCAAAGCCGGTGCCGCCCAGCAGGGTCAGATGCATGGAGAAGGCCAGGGCGCAGAGGCCGGAATTGGTGCAGATGTTGCTGGTGGCCTTCTCGCGGCGGATATGCTGCTCGCGGGTCGACAGGGTCAGCACCCAGCCGCGCTTGCCGTCCACGTCCACGGTCTGGCCGGCAAGGCGGCCGGGCATCTGGCGGACATATTTGTCGCGGGTGGCGAACAGGCCCAGGCCGGGACCGCCGAAATTCATGCCCATGCCCAGGCTCTGGCCCTCGGCGACCACGATATCGGCCCCCATGGCGCCGGGGGATTCGATCAGGCCGAGACTGGTGGGCTCGGCCACCATGACCACCAGCAGGGCGCCCATCTCGTGACAGATCGCCGCCAGCGGCCGCAGATCGCGGACACCGCCGAAGAAGCCGGGATTCTGCACCACCACGCAGGCGGTGGCGCCATCGACCCGGCCCAGCAGGTCTTCCATCCCCAGCGGGTCGGGCGGCAGCGGCTCGGCCTCCATCTCGGTGTAGCGGAGCGAGGTCTCGACCGTCTCGATGTAATGGGGGTGCAGGCTGCCCGACAGGATCACCTTGGCCCGCTTGGTGACGCGGCAGGCCATGATGGCGGCCTCGGCGGTGGCGGTGGCGCCGTCATACATGGAGGCATTGGCGACATCCATGCCGGTGATGATGGCCACCTGGCTCTGGAATTCGAACAGCGCCTGCAGGGTGCCCTGGCTCACCTCGGGCTGGTAGGGGGTGTAGGCGGTGAGGAACTCGCCGCGCAACAGCAACTGGTCCACCGCCGCCGGGATGTGGTGGCGGTAGATGCCGGCTCCGATGAAGAAGGGGGCGCAGCCCGCCGACAGATTCTTACCGGCTATGCGGGTGAAGGCGCGCTCCACCTCCATTTCGCCCTGATGGAACGGCAGGTCCAGCGGCCCGGGCAGCCGGGCGGCGGCGGGGACGTCCCGGAACAGGTCGTCCACCTCCTTGGCCCCGATCACCTCGAGCATGGCGCGGCGGTCGGACTCGGTCAGCGGCAGATAGCGCATGTCGATACCCTTAACATCGGTTCGGTCCCTTTCCCCGGAGAGGAGAGGGCGGCGGCAAAAGCCTATTCCAGCGTTTCGAGATAGGCGTCGTAGGCGGCCTGATCCATCAATTCGTCCAACTCGGCCGGGTTCGAGAGGGTGAGCTTGAAGAACCAGCCGGAATCCAGCGGCGATTCGTTGACCAGGCCGGGCTGATCGACGACGGCCTGATTGCCCTTGGTCACCGTGCCCGAGACCGGGGAATAGACCTCGGAGGCGGCCTTGACCGATTCGACCACCGCGGCCTCCCCCCCCTTGGCCAGGGCGTGGCCGGGCTCCGGCACCTCGACGAATACCACGTCGCCCAGCGCGTGCTGGGCATAATCGCTGATACCCACGGTGCCTTCGTCGCCCTGGACGCGAATCCACTCATGGTCCTTGGTGAAACGAATGCTCATGATTGAAACTCCTCTCAAATCCCGTGTCTTTGTCCCTCAGGCGCCGGGCGGACCACCTTCGTGGTCCTTGGCTTTCGCGGCATCAGCCGCGGCGCGGTTGCACTCGCCTCCCCGCCCGGCTCGTCGGGTCAACCCTTGAAATAACGATGCGGAACGAAGGGCAGGGCGCAGACATGGGCATCCAGCGCCTTGCCGCGCACCACCAGCTTCAGCTTTGTCCCGACGGCGGCAAAGGCGGCGGGCACATAGCCCATGGCCACCGGCCGCTCCGCTGACGGCCCGAAGCCGCCGGAGCAGATTTCGCCCAGGCGATTGCCGGCCTCGTCGGTGATCTCGGTATGGGCGCGAGCCGGGGCGCGGCCCACCGGCTGGATGCCGACGCGCAGGCGCGGCGCATTCTCGGCCAGCTGCTTCTGGATGATGGCCGCGCCGGGAAAGCCGCCCTCGGCCTTGCGGCGCTTGTTCATGATCCAGGTGATATTGGCCTCCACCGGGGTGGTGGCGGTATCGATGTCCGAGCCGTAGAGACAGAGCCCCGCTTCCAGGCGGAGCGAGTCGCGGGCGCCGAGGCCGGCGGGCAGGATTCCCGGCTGGGCCAGCAGGGTGCGGACCAGCCGTTCCGCCTCGGCATTGGCGACCGACAGTTCCCAGCCATCCTCGCCGGTATAGCCCGAGCGGGTGGCGAGACAGAGGATTCCGTCGATGCTGATCTCGCGGATGGTCATGAAGGTCATGGCGACCGCTTCCGGTGCCAGCGCCGCCATGGCGGCGGCAGCACCGGGGCCTTGCAGCGCCACCAGCGAGCGGTCCTCCACCAGGGTCAGTTCATCGACCTTGCCGTCGAGATGGGCCTTGAGATGGGCGAAGTCGGCATGCTTGCAGGCGGCGTTGATTACCAGGAACAGGTGGTCCTCGGCCAGCTTGCTGATCATCAGGTCGTCGAGAATCCCGCCCTGGTCGTTGGTGAAAACGCTGTAGCGGGTCTTGCCCAGGCCCAGCCCCTGGATTTCTCCCGGCACCAGGGTCTCCAGCAGCTCTGCCGCCCTGGCGCCGCGGATATGGACCTGCCCCATGTGAGAGACGTCGAACACCGAGGCGCCGGTCCGGGTGTGCAGATGCTCGGCCAGGACTCCGGCGGGATACTGCACGGGCATGGAATAGCCGGCGAAGGGGACCATCTTGGCCCCCAGCTCGCGATGGAGCGCGTCCAGGGTGACGGTCCGTAACGGGGTGTCTGCTTCGCTCACCGGGTTCCTCCTTCGCGGAATGATCGTTCCACGCGGGTTAAAGGGCTCCGGGCATAGCTGTGACGTCGCCCGGTTTGCCCCCCTCTGTCTCGGAACCTGAAAGATTCACCGCTTGGCCCCAGCGGGGCCAGCCGGCTTACATCGTCGGTGGGCCGCCCGGCACTAGGCCCGACGGCACGCTTTCCAGAGTGCCATTCCCCCGCGGTCCTTTTGCCTGAGAGTTTCCAGGGGCGGTTGCTCCTTCGGCGCCGCGCCGTCCGGATCGGGCGGTGCGGTCTCTCCCACGGGGTTCGTCTGCGGTGGCCATCTTAACCGCCGGCTCGGTGGAGTCAACGGGAGTCGTGTCCTAGATGTTGTGTCTTCCTCGATATAAGATCGCTAGTGCTTGGCGCGGCGGTTCAATTCCAGTTCCTCGGGCGTGACCTGGAAGCCGAGATAGATTTCGTATTCGTTGATGATCTGCTTGGTCTTGACCGGGATCCGCAGCGACACCTCTTCGTCGGTGGTGCGCGCCACGTCCATGCCCTCGGGGAATTTCACCGGGACGGTGAACACCGCCTTGGCGGCGGGATCGGGGAAGAATTTGGGGATAGCGATGAAGTAGTCGAGTTGGAAGTCGCGAGTCTTGGCCGCCGGGCCGCGCTTGACCTCGAAGCCCAGCTGCAGAATCACCTCGCCGCCCTTTTCGTCATAGGAGCAGCCCCCCTTGAACCCGACGATCTCAGCCTCCAACTCAACGTCGGTCAGGTCGCGTCCCGATCCGGCCCGGTACTTGGTCAGGTGGGAGGCGTCGGACAGGATGTAGACCGGTGGGCAGGGTGGCGGTACCGACTTGTCGAACACCGAACAGCCCGACAAGGCCAACGGTGCCGCCAGGGCGGTCAACAGGATATGAACCGAACGCGGGGTCTTCATGCCAAACTTCCTTCGACGCCACATCTTCTGCTAAAGGTGCCGTCCGACTTTAGTGAAGGCCGTCGCCGGGCACAAGCCGGCAACCCGTCTTGAAAGGTAAGCGCGTGAGCAATACCCCTTCCGCCCAGCCCAAGAAGCCCTTGACCCTGGTGCTCGCCAGCCCGCGCGGGTTCTGCGCCGGCGTCGATCGCGCCATCCATGTGGTCGAGAAGGCGCTCCAGAAGTATGGGGCCCCGGTCTATGTCCGTCACGAGATCGTGCATAACCGCTATGTGGTGGAATCGCTGGCCCGCAAGGGGGCGCGCTTTGTCGAGGAACTGGACGAGGTTCCCGATGGCGCCGCGGTGGTGTTCTCCGCCCATGGCGTGCCCAAGACGGTGCCGGACGAGGCCGACCGCCGGGGGCTGACCTCGCTGGACGCCACCTGCCCGCTGGTGACCAAGGTCCACCGAGAGGCCGAGCATCATCACGAGATGGGCCGCCAGATCATCATGATCGGCCATGCCGGACACCCCGAGGTGATCGGTACCATCGGTCAGGTTCCCGAGGGCACGGTGATGCTGCTGGGCACTCCGGCCGAGGCCGAGGAGGTGCAGCCCAGGAACCCGTCGCTGCTGGCCTACATCACCCAGACGACCCTGTCGGTGGACGATGCCGCCGCGGTGATCGACGTTCTGATCCGCCGTTTCCCCGACATCGTCGGGCCGAAGCGGGAAGATATCTGCTATGCCACCACCAACCGTCAGGCGGCGGTCAAGACGATCGCCCCTAAATGTGATGCCCTGATGGTGATCGGCTCGCCCAACTCCTCCAACTCGTCGCGTCTGGTGGAGGTGGCGTCGCGGGCCGGCTGCGCCCGTTCGGTGCTGGTCCAGCGCGCCGAGGACGTGGATTGGAGTCTGATCGACGGCGTGTCGCGCCTGGGCATCACCGCCGGGGCCTCGGCGCCGGAAATCCTGGTGGAGGAAGTGGTGGCGGCGGCGCGCGAGCGTTTCGACGTCACCATCGAAGAGGTTCGCGTCACCACCGAGACCGTCACTTTCAAGCTGCCGCAGACGCTTTCGG
>Ga0265313_10000307_pt1 | contig 53087 bp, 51 predicted proteins | sample 4123metaG_FD_203122 | JGI IMG/M metagenome (GOLD analysis project Ga0265313, IMG submission 203122) | Rhizosphere microbial communities from Carex aquatilis grown in University of Washington, Seatle, WA, United States - 4-1-23 metaG | ecosystem: Host-associated > Plants > Roots > Rhizosphere >... | reverse complement strand
ATGAAGATGGAAAACATCCTCAAGGCCGAACGCGACTCAACCATCGCGAAATGCCACGCCAAACCCGGCGATTCCCTCGCCGTCGATCAGAAAATCCTGGAGTTCGCGGGGAAGTAGGTCTCGCTTTGCAATCAGGCTGCCGGCCCGGGGGCTTCGATGTGAAGCCTCCCGGGGTGGGGCGGCCCGATCTACCCCGCGGACGCTGATGGCGGAGCGTTTTCGCCGCACTGCCGACGCGGCCCCAAGGTTCGAACCGGAACGCCCCCGCCCCCCTCCCGCGACGGCGCAGCCAGGAGGTTCGCCTAGGTTTGTCCCCTAGACCATCTCCGTGAGCGGAATCACCTCTACTCCCGTTTCGACCAGGGCGGCACGGAGCGAGCGGGCCAAAATCACCGCCCCGGGATCGTCGCCATGGACGCAGACCGATTGGGCATGGCATGGAATCAATTTGCCGGAAAGGGAGCGTAAAGCCCCATCCCGCACCATGCCGAGCACCTTGGCGGCAACCTCGGCCGGGTCATGGACCATGGCCCGGGGATGAGAGCGCGGTACAAGATTACCAAAATCGTCGTAATTGCGGTCGGCAAATACCTCCTCGACGACCGTCAGTCCCATGGCGCGGCCAGCCTCTACCATGGCCGAACCGGCGGGAGCCAGGAAGATCAGACCGGGATCGACGGCCTTGATACCGCGTGCCACCGCCAATGCCACGTCGTGCTCAACCGCCGCCAGATTGCTTAAGGCCCCGTGCGGTTTGACGTGACCGACCGTGCCACCGCAAGCAGCCGTAATTCCTTGCAGGGCACCAATCTGATAGGCGAGGATCGCCTCGATCTCCGCAGCCGAAAGGACCATGGCCCGACGCCCGAAGCCCTGGAGGTCGGCATAGCCGGGATGGGCGCCGATTTCCACACCTTTGCCCTGGGCTGCGCGGACGGTGCGTGTCATCACCATGGGGTCGCCAGCGTGGAACCCGCAAGCGATATTGGCCGAGGCGACGATGTCGAGCATGGCTCCGTCGTCGCCCATAGGCCAAGCCCCGAAGGCCTCGCCCAGGTCGGAATTGAGATTGATGCGATGGAGCATGCCGGCCTACCTGCCTTCGCCACTGATGGCGTCGATCATACCGGAGACCAGATCGCGGCTGTAGAGGGCAACCGGATCGATCCCGAAGGCCACCGGGACCAACCCCGCCACCCGGCCCAGGATGTCGCTTTCCAGCGCGCGGCGGGCTTGTTCCGCCTGCTCGACCGTAACCGCAGCGAAAGAGAGCCGTGTCCCCGGCACCGCCCGCCCTACACGCGGCAGATCGGCGGAAATGACGGTGGCGATTTTGGCATAGCCGCCAGCGGTCTGATGATCGGCCAGCAGGATGATCGGGCTGCCGTTGCCCGGAACCTGGACGCAGCCGCTGACCAAGCCATCAGAGGGAATATCGGCACCGGCACGGTGGCGGAGCGCCGGACCATCGAGGCGGAGGCCCATGCGGTCGGCATCCTTGGTGACGGCATACTCGGCGGAGAGAAACGTGGCCAACGCCTCTTCGGTGAAGCAGTCCCGCTGCGGCCCTGGCACCACCCGGATCGGCCCGCCGCCATAGGGTGCCGGATTGGCCAGGGCGTACTCGCCCCGAGGCTCGGCCTCGGCCCGGCGCAACGGCAGAACCGTCCCGGCCGCCAGCGGCTTTCCCCCCAGCGGCCCCAGCCCGGCACGGACATAGGTGGACAGGCTGCCCATGACCGGTGGCAGATCGAAACCACCCGCCACCGCCAGATAAGCCACGGCGACACGCTCCACGGCACCGATGGTCAGCACGTCACCCCGCGTCAGCCGATGGGACCGATCCGCCTCCAAGGGCCGGGACTCGCCATCCCCGGTGGTCAGGCTCAGCCGCACCGGACCGCAAACCGCCAGACGCACCGATGCCGCCGTCACCCGCAGGCTGGGGCCAAGATAGCTGATCTCCAGACCGGCCTCGCCGGGCAAGTTGCCGACCAGGGCATTGGCCAGACGCAGGCCGATGACGTCCAGCGCGCCGGCCACCGGCACCCCCAAGTCCTGGAAACCGAACCGGCCAAAGTCTTGGACTGTGCTATGCAGGCCGGGAGACAGGACGAGGAAGCCTCCAGGCATTCACTCCCCTCCCGCCAGAAGCCGTTCCGGCGCCACAAGGGCGGGATCGCGGCAAGCCGCCTCGTACCGGGCGCGATCGATGGCCTGGAACGCCACATGGTCGCCGGCCGCCAGCAGAGCCGGGGACTGGCGCCCGAGATCAAAGAAAACCACCGGCGTCCGGCCCAGCAGATGCCAGCCGCCCGGACTATCCCATGGATAAACAGCGCCGAAAGATTCGGCGATGGCGACCGAGCCCGCGGGAACCTTCAGGCGCGGCGAGGCCTTGCGCGGCAAGTGCAGCCGCTCCGGCACCCCGCCCATATAGGCAAAGCCTGGCATGAATCCAAGCATATAGACGAAGAATGCGGCACCGCTGTGAAGGGCGATCAGCGCATCCCGATCAAGGCCGCAGACCCGGCAGACCTCCTGGAGATCGGGGCCGAGATCGTCGTCATAGCAGACCGGAATGCGCCAATGCCGACCGGCCACCGCCGGAGCCTCGCCTCCCGCCTCCGCCAGGGCCATTGCCTCGGCTTGCAGGGCTGTCCGGCTGGTCATCAACGGATCATAGGAAATCAACAACGACCGGAAGGTCGGGACCACCTCCATCAGTCCGACCATGCCGCCGTTGTCCCGGACACGGTGAATGCCATGGCACAGCCCCATCACCTTTGCATGGATGATGGGATCGATCACGTCACCGAATTCCACGTTGAAGGCGGTGTCGCCCACATCGGTGATGCGAATGCCACTCATGCTGCCCATCCGATTGTTGGGAACCAGTGTTTCCCATGCCGGCCCGGATTTCAAATACAGAAGCCGGCTATGGGATCATCCAGGTGAAGACATAGGCCTGGAGCGTGGTGAAGACACCGATGATCGCCACGAAGAAGACGCTATGTTTCAAGGTGAAGCGGAACAGGCTGGATTCGTGACCGACCAGCCCCACCGCGGCGCAGGCCACGGCGATGGATTGCGGGCTGATCATCTTGCCGGTGACGCCGCCGGTGGTGTTGGCCGCCACCAACAGGACGTCGCTCATGCCCAACTGGTGGGCGGTCGTGGCCTGCAAGGCGCAGAACAGGGCGTTGGAAGAAGTGTCCGAGCCGGTCAGGAATACCCCGAGCCAACCCAGGACCGGCGAGAAGAACGAGAAGGTGCCGCCAGCCCCGGCCAGCAGCAGGGCCAGGGTGGTGGACAGACCCGAGGCATTGGCCACGAAGGCGAAGGCCAGCACCGTGCCGATGGTGTAGACCGGCCGCTTCAGTTCGTTCAGAGTTTCGCCAAAAACGCCAAGCCCTTCCATGGCGCGAAGGCGAAGGAAGGCGATGGAGATGATGGCCCCGATCAGGATGGCGGTGCCGGTGGCCGACATCAGGTTCAGGGTATAGACCGCCGGAACCGCCTTGACCGCGGCGACGATGGGCGGCGCTTTGGCCACCAGGTTGTGGAGGGAGGGAACCTCCCAGTTGATATTGGTGAAGGCAAGAGCGCCATCCTTGGCGAACAGCGCCTTGAATGGCTTCAGGCTCCAGATGGTGACCATGATGGTCAGGATCAGGAAGGGCGACCAAGCCCGGATGATCTGACCCTTGGTGTAGACGTGAGCGTGCTTTTCCTCCGCAGTCTCCGCCTTGAAGCGGAAAATGCTCCTGGGCTTCCAGAACTTGAGGAAGATGGTGATGCAGATCAGGCTGAACAGGGCGGAGGTGATGTCCGGCAGTTCCGGGCCGATAAAGTTGGAGGTGAAGAACTGCCCAACCGCAAAGCTGCCGCCTGCCACCAGAATAGCCGGCCAAGTCTCGCGCACCCCTTTCCAGCCATCCATGATGAATGTGATCCAGAATGGCACGAACACGGCGAGCAGCGGCAACTGACGGCCAGCCATGGCGCCGATCTTGAACGGATCAAGGCCGGAGACCTGCCCCGCGACGATGATGGGAATGCCCATGGCGCCGAAGGCCACCGGGGCCGTATTGGCGATCAGGCACAGGCCGGCGGCATAAAGCGGATTGAAACCCAATCCCACCAGAAGGGCGGCGGTGATGGCCACCGGGGCGCCGAAGCCGGCGGCGCCCTCCAGGAAGGCACCGAAGGAAAATCCGATCATCAGCATCTGCAGCCGCTGGTCGGCGGTGATGGCCACCACCGAGGAACGGATGATCTCGAACTGGCCGGTGCGGACGGTGATCTTATAGAGAAACACTGCGGCAATGATGATCCAGGCGATGGGCCACAGCCCGAAGACGAAGCCCTGCACCACCGACATCACAGCCGCCGCCACCGGCATTCCGTAGAACATCACGGCGACCCCAAGGGCCAGCAGAACGGTCAGGGTGCCGGCGACATGCCCTTTCATGCGCAGGATAGCCAGCGCAACGAAGAAGAAAATGATGGGGATTGCGGCGATCAATGCCGATAGCCACAGATTGCCGATGGGGTCGTATACCTGGGTCCAGGTCTGCATGATTCCTCCCATTATGTCCCGCCTTGCATCGTTTTTGATGCTGGCTCAGCTTCTTTTGTGTTTCTTACTTGCAACAAACCGCATAAATTTTTCGCGCAGCAATATTTATATTGATCGCGCCGGTCGCAAAAAAAGCCCCTGGACCTCGGTATGGGGCCAATTACGTGTTACGACCCCGCCTTGGGCGGACGTCCGCCAAAGGCGGCAGTGATGTCGGCCGCGCCATTCCGAACGATCTCGCCCAAAAGGGCGATGCGGGCATTGGGCACCCGAGCCTTGGGGGCCGAAAGCGAAACCGCCGCGGCCGGCAGGCCGGCTTCATCAAAGATGGCGGCTGCGGCACAGCGCAGACCGATGGAATGCTCCTCGTCGTCAATGGCGTAACCCCGCTCCCGGATCGCCGCCAGCTCCGCATAGAGACGCTCGGCCGAGGTAATGGTATTGGCAGTCAGACGGGCCAAGCCGCGCCGATCCACCAGACGCCGCATATCGGCCGCCGGCATGAAGGCAAGCATGGCCTTGCCCAGGGCGGAGCAGTACATGGCCACCCGCGAGCCCGGCTTGGCCATGGCCCGCATCATTTCCCGGCTCTCCACCTGGGAGAGGTAGACGATCTCCCCCTGATCCGCGATGGCGAGATTGGCAGTCTCGCCGCTGGCCTCCATCATGCGATGCAGCACCGGTCGGGCGATGGCGGCAATCTCGCGTGAGCGCAGGAAGGAGACGCCGACGATGAAGGCCTGGACGCCCACCTGCCAGACCCCGCGATCATGGTCAAAGCGGACATAGTTCGCCAATTGCAAGGTGGTGAGCAGCCGGTGGACGGTGGACACCGGCAGGGCGGTGCGCGCGGCGATCTCGGACAGGCCCAGCCCGCCATCGCCGGCGGCGAGGGTATCAAGCAGCGACAAGGCGCGGGTCAGCGACTGTACCACGCCCGGCTCGGCACCAGCCTTGCCCTGTTTGCTCAAGGCTCCCCTCCATCCAGCAGTTCGATCCAGTGGCGGACCGGGACCGGCGACGCCCCGCCAAGATGCATCTGGCAGCCGATATTGGCGGTAACGATGGTCGCCGGCCGGCCGGCGGTCAGAGCGTCGAGCTTACGCGCCCGCAGGCGGCCGGCCATCTCCGGCTCCAGCAGGGAGTAGGTTCCGGCCGAGCCGCAGCACAGATGCTTGTCCCGGACCGGCACCAAGCGAAAGCCAAGCCCGCGCAGAAGGGTCTCGACGCTGTCGGGCAGCATAAGGGCGTGCTGCTGCGAACACGGCACATGGACGGCGACGCTGCCCTCCCCCGGAGCGACACGAAGCGGCGACAGGTTCTCGGCCAACAGCACCTCGCTGGGGTCGCGGACCAGGGCGGCGATGCCCCCAGCCTTGGCGGCATAGGCGGGATCGTCGGCCAGCAGCGCGCCATAATCCCGCAGCATGGAGGCGCAGCCCGACGCGGTGGGAAGGATGGCCTCGGCACCGGCCTCCACCGCCGGCCACCAGGCATCGATATTGCGCTTGATATGGGCGTGGCTGTCACCTGTGGCCCCGAGATGATGGGCAACGGCCCCACAGCAGCCGGCCTGGGGGGCCACCACCAGGGTGATGCCGAGCCGGTCGAGCACCCGGGCGGCGGCGGCATTGACATTGGGGGTGGCCGAGGATTGGATGCAGCCGGCCAAAGCCAACATCACCCGAGGATGTCGCCGGCTCGGCCAGGGCGAGGCCGGCACCATCGCCGGAATTCTGCCCAGAAGGCGCCCCAGCCCCACCACCACCGCCGTTCGCCGGGAATTGCCCAGGACCCAACGCAACGCCGCGCGGGCAAGACGATTGAGCAAGGGCCGGGGGTGGTCCTCCTCCATCACCTCACGGGCGATGTCCACCAACCGGCCATAGCGCACGCCCGAGGGACAGGTCGTCTCGCAGGACCGGCAGGTCAAGCAGCGGTCAAGATGGCGCCGGGTCGTCCCGCCAACCTCGCCACCTTCCAGTAGCGCCTTGATCAGATAGATACGGCCGCGCGGTCCGTCGCGCTCGTCGCGCAGATCGAGGTAGGTCGGACAGGTGGCGGTACAGAAGCCGCAATGAACACAGGCCCGCAGGATCGCCTCGGCTTCGCGGCCACGGGGCTGGTTGTGAAAGCGAGGGGCGAGTCTGGTCTGCATCACTCACATCCAACCATAGAGACAACCCGGATTGAGGATACCGGCGGGATCGAAAGCCGCCTTGAGGCGGGAGTGCAGCGCCCGCAAGGGGGCCGGCAGGCGCTGGCGAATCTCGCCCGCGCGGTCTCCTCCCCGGAACAGGATGGCATGGCCGCCGGCACGACCGGCCAGGGACTGCATGTCCTCGGGCTCCCCCCCTCGGGACCAGCGCAGGGCACCGCCCCAATCGATCAGGGTGGCTGCGCCGGGCCGCAATGGCGGCCTGGCCGAGGGAACGGACAGCCGCCACACCGGCACCTCGCCCTGGAAGAAGGCCAGCCTCTGCTCCCGCAGCTCCGTCCAGAATCCCTCCTCGCCGATCTCGGCCGGTTCCAGGCCGACGCGGGCCGCGGTGATGGCCTCGGGCTCGCCGGCAAGGCGCAGGTGAAGCCGCCCGTCAGTCCAGGCGGCACCGGTCAGCGGCCAAGGCCGCCCGGCCAACTGGTTCATTTTCAGGATGGCCGCACCCTCGTCCATCTCCTCGACCAGGGTCAGACTGGCGCGCGGACGCGGCAGTACCTTGAGACTGATCTCGGTGACCACCCCCAATGTACCCATGGCGCCGGCTTGCAGCCGTGACAGGTCGTAGCCGGCGACGTTCTTCATCACCTGTCCACCGAAGCGGAGGTGTTCACCCTTGCCGTTGATCAGGCGCACCCCCAGCACCATGTCGCGCATGGCCCCGCTCCACGGCCGCGCCGGCCCCGACAGGTTGCAGGCCAGGGTACCGCCGAGGGTGGCGCCGGGACCGAAGTGAGGTGGCTCGAAGGATAGGGCTTGACCACGCTCGGCCAGGACCGTCTCTATCTCGGCGAGCCGGGTCCCGGCACGGGCGGTCAAGACCAATTCGCCCGGCTGGTAGCTGACGATGCCGGAATGGCTGCCGATGTCCAACCGTGCGCCCGCCGTGGTGCGACCGAGCATACCGGCCTTGCTGCCCCCGCCGACGATGCAAAGCGGCGTTCGGTCGGCGCTCGCGGCCCGAACCCGTTCGACCAATTGGGGGGCGAGGTCGTTCATTTTCGTCAGAATCTCCCGCCGGCCAAGGCCCGGTATTCCTGGCAATGCTTCAGCAGGGGAACGCCCTTGCCGGGATTGAGGGTTCCCGCCGGGTCGAAGGCCTGCTTGACCGCGTGGAACTGAATGATCTCGCGGTCGCCGAACTGGACTGGCATCTGACGGATCTTTTCCACTCCGACGCCGTGCTCGCCGGTGATGCAGCCGCCGACCTCGACGCAAAGTCTGAGGATGCGGGCGCCGAATTCCTCGGTCCGCTCGATCTCGCCGGGTCGGTTGGCGTCGAACAGGATCAGCGGATGCAGATTGCCGTCGCCGGCATGGAAGACATTGGCGACCTGAAGCCCGTATTCCTCGGACAGCCGGGCGATCCCCTCCAGGACATTGGATAATTCCCGGCGCGGAATAGTGCCGTCCATGCAGTAATAATCGGGCGAAATGCGGCCGACCGCCGGAAAGGCCGACTTCCGCCCCTTCCACAGGGCCACCCGTTCGGCTTCGCTTGACGAGACCTTAAGGCTCATGGGGGCCTGAGCTCGCATCACCGCTTCCACCCGGGCCAGCTGCGCCGCCACCTCGGCGCGGGTACCGTCGATTTCGCACAGCAGCAGTGCGGCAGCGTCGATGGGATAGCCGGCATGGGCAAAGGCTTCGGCGGCACGGATGGCGGGACCATCCATCATCTCCAGCCCGGCGGGGATGATACCCTCGGCGATCAGGTGCTCCACCGCATCGCCGGCCTGACGCACCGAGGCGAAGCCGGCCACCACCACCTGGGCTGTCTCCGGAATCGGCAGCAGCTTGACCGTAACCTCCACCACCACACCCAGCAGACCTTCCGAGCCGATGACCAACGCCAGCAGGTCGAGCCCGGCGGCATCAAGCCCACCGCCGCCCAGTTCCAGCATTTCGCCATCGACGGTCACCAGGGTGACCGCCAGGACGTTGTGGACGGTCAGTCCGTATTTCAGGCAATGAACCCCGCCGGAATTCTCCGCCACATTGCCGCCGATGGTGCAGGCGATCTGCGACGACGGGTCGGGGCCGTAATAGAGGCCAAGAGGGGCCACCGCCTGGGAGATGGACAGATTGGTCACCCCAGGTTCGACCCGGGCGGTGCGGGCCAGGGGGGCGATCTCGATGATGCGGGCCAGCCGGGACAGGCCCAGCACGACCCCCTCGGCGTGGGGCATGGCGCCGCCCGACAGGCCGGTACCAGCCCCGCGCGCCACCACCGGCACCCCATGGCGATGGCAAATGTGCATCACCTGGCGAACCTCATCCACCGATCCCGGCAGCACCACCAGCAACGGCATCTGACGATAGATGGCCAGGCCGTCGCATTCGTAGGGCCGCCGGCTTTCCGCATCCTCGATCACATAGGCGGGATCGAGGATGGCGCGGAGCTCGCGGGCGAGGTCGCCGGGGGCGATCATTCCAGACGGGCGAGCAAATGGTCGATCCCGGCCTGGGCGCATTCCATGTCCTGCTGCGGTGTGCCCGAGCTGAGGCCGATGCCTCCGACCACGGCGCCTCCCACCGAGACCGGCAGACCGCCGCCGACCACGCACAGCTTGGTATGGATGCCGAACACCAGATTGCCGGGCACGCAGGCGGCATTGTACTCGTGCGTCGCCTTGCGGGCGGCGGCGGCGGTATAGGCCTTGTCCTGGGCAATGCCTACGCTGGTGATCTTGCCGCCATCCATCCGCTCGAAAGCGATCAGATTGCCGGATTCATCAACGATGGCGATGCACATGGGGACACCGATCGCCGTGGCCTTGGCGCTGGCGCCCTCGATCAGGATGCGGGCTTCGGCAATGGACAGTCTGGGGATATTAAGCACGTTTCTCTCCTTGGATTAGGCTTGGGCTTTGGCCTGACGCCGACGGGCATGCAGGACCGGCTCGGTGTAGCCGTTGGGCTGGGTCCGCCCCTTGAACACCAGATCACAGGCGGCCTGGAAGGCGACACTGGCTGCGAAATCCTCGGCCATGGAGCGATAGGCGGGATCGCCGGCATTCTGGCCATCGACCACCTCGGCCATGCGCTTCAGGGTGGCCATCACCTGGGCTTCGGAGCAGACTCCGTGGTGCAGCCAGTTGGCGATGTGCTGGCTGGAAATGCGGAGGGTGGCGCGGTCCTCCATCAGCCCGACATTGTTGATATCGGGCACCTTGGAACAGCCGATGCCCTGATCGACCCAGCGCACCACATAGCCGAGGATGCCCTGGGCGTTGTTGTCCAACTCGGCCTGAATCTCGGCCTCGGACAGATTGCGCCCGCCCAGCAGCGGGATGGTGAGGATGTGGTCGAGGCTGGCACGCGGCCGCGAGGCCAGCTCCTCCTGGCGAGCCGCGACATCCACCGCGTGATAGTGCATGGCGTGCAGAGTGGCGGCAGTGGGAGACGGCACCCAGGCACAATTGGCGCCGGCCAGGGGATGGCCGATCTTGGCTTCGACCATCTGCCGCATCTCATCGGGCTTGGCCCACATGCCTTTACCGATCTGCGCACGGCCGCGCAGGCCGCATTCCAGGCCGATATCCACGTTCTGATCCTCGTAGGCGGCGATCCAAGGCTGCTTCTTGATCTCTTCCTTGGGCAGGACGGGACCAGCCTCCATGCTGGTATGGATCTCGTCGCCGGTGCGGTCGAGGAAGCCGGTATTGATGAAGACGATACGGTCCTTTACGGCGCGGATGCACTCCTTGAGGTTGGTGGTGGTGCGGCGCTCCTCGTCCATCACCCCGACCTTCATGGTATTGCGGGCCAAGCCCAGCACGTCCTCGACCATGGCGAAGAGATCGTCGGTAAACTTGACCTCCTCCGGGCCGTGCATCTTAGGCTTTACGATATAGATGCTGGCCTTCCGGCTGTTGCGGTAGCGCCCCAGCCCTTTGAAATCATGGATGGCGGCCAGGGTGGTGACCATGGCGTCGAGGAAGCCTTCGGGAATTTCCTCGCCGTCCTTGTCGAGCACCGCGTCGGTAGTCATCAGATGCCCGACATTGCGCACCAGCAGCAGCGAGCGCCCGTGCAGGATAAGGGGCGAGCCGTCGGGAGCGGTATAGCTGCGGTCGGGCGCCATCTCGCGGGTCACCCTGCGGCCGTCCTTGCCGAAGGTCTCGGTGAGGTCGCCGCGCATCAGGCCGAGCCAGTTGGCATAAGCGGCCACCTTGTCCTCGGCATCGACGGCGGCGATGGAGTCCTCCAGGTCCTGGATGGTGGTCAGCGCAGCCTCCATCACTACGTCCTTGACCCCGGAGGCCACCGTGCGTCCGATAGGGTGACCGCGGTCGATCTGAATTTCCAGATGCAGACCGTGATGGCGCAGCAGCACGGAAGACGGCGCCGCACCGCCGATGAAGCCGACAAACTGTGCCGGATCGGCCAGGACAGTCGTGCCGCCGCCAGTCAGGCCGACTACCAGCCTGCCGGCTTCGACACTATAGGATGCCGCTCCGGCATGGCTGCCCTGGGCCAGAGGCGCAGCCTGATCCAGCAGAGCGGCGGCCTTGGCGATCACCGCCGCGCCGCGCTTGGGGTTATAAACGCCGGCCTTGGCCATGCCGTCACTCTCGGGGATCACGTCGGAACCGTACAGCGCGTCGTAAAGGCTGCCCCAGCGGGCATTGGCGGCATTCAGTGCGAAGCGGGCATTCGTCACCGGCACCACCAGTTGCGGTCCGGCCACATGGGCAATCTCTTCGTCCGCCCCGGAGGTGCCAATGCGGAACATTTCTCCCTCGGGAACCAGATAGCCGATCTTGGTGAGGAAACGCTTGTAGGCGGCCAGATCAAGGGCCTGCCCCCGCCGCTCCACATGCCAGGCATCAATCTGAGCCTGAAAGGCGTCACGCTTGGCCAGCAGCGCCCGGTTGCGCGGCCCCAACTCGGCGACGATCCGCTCCAACCCGCTCCAGAAGGTCTGGGGCGAGACCCCGGTGCCGGGGGCGATGCGGTCGCCGATCAGGTCGTGAAGAACCTTGGCGATGGACAGGCCGCCGACGGAGATGCGCTGGGTCATGATAAGAGCCTTGCCTCGGATAAGTGGTCAGACCAGTGATGGTCGCCGCACCGTCCCTTCCAATGCAAGGGTGGTTTTGAGATTGCTTTCCACATTGTGAAAAAGATAAGGGCTACGGCAAAAGGGGGTCGGAGCCCCGGCCACGGCAACCGCCCTATTTTTTTGTCTGCTCAGCCGGCATTATCGCGGCCGAATCCGTGATCGGTCATCGTCCCGACCGGCGACCGCCGAACAGCAGCTCCGCGCCATTGATGACGTCAAGCAACTCATCGGTGATCTGTTCCTGCCGTAGAATGCGCTCCTGGTCACGCAGGTCGTCCAGCTTGCGGTCGATATTGTCACCGGCGGTAGTCATGGCCTCCAGGCGTGAGGCGTTTTCGGCGGCTAAAGACTCGGTAGCGGCAAGGGCCAGATCGGCCAGAAGGTGCTCCTCGACGATGCGGGCCAGCAGGTCGGGCACCGGCAGATGATGGAGCGGCGCATTCCCGGCGGGGCCTTTGCGGAAGCGGCCGAGATCGGCGGGCAACAGCGCCTGATGGATGACCTGCCAGCGGGCACCTTCCCGCACTTGGCCATAAAGGGCGCCGAGAGAGGAGAACTCGCCCGCGCCCAGGCGGCGCCCCACCTCGTCGGCAACGCGCCGCGCCACATCGGGAAGAGCACCGGCGTGCGACGCCATGGGAATCACCCAATCGGGCGGGCGGCCAGCATCGGTCAGGGACTGCGCCCCCTTGGTCCCCACCGCCAGGATCAGGTCCGGCGCCGCCGCCACCGCGGCGGCAGAAAGCGCTTCGGCATAGCCACCGACGAAGCCATGCTCGGCGGAAAACACCAGCAAGGCATGGCGCCCCGCGCGCGCCGGCCGAGCGGGGGATTGACCATCCAGCAGCAAGGTCTGCGACAATGCGGCGGCAATGATATCGGCATAGCGCCGCGCTCCGTTCAGCATCTCGGCCGCCTGCTGCATGCGCATGGCCGCCAGCGACCGCATGGCCGCCACCACCTCCTTGAGCTGGGCGACGCTTTCGATCCGCGCGGTAATGGTGCCAAGCCGCTCCATCAGCCCCCCAATCCAGCAACGAACCGCTTGAGCCGCTCCAGCAGCTCGGCTCGAGCAGCTTCGCCAAGGTCTCCCTCCGCCTCGATCCCAGCAACCAGATCGGAACAGTCGCTGACCAGCCACGCCGGCAGCCGGTCCTTGAAGGCGTTCACCGCCTCCGGCGGAAGTGGATCGAGCAAATGCTCGCCCAGGGCCAGCAGCCCCGCTGCCTGTTCGGCCAGGGAGCGCACATGGGTATTGGCCTGGATCAGCAGCGAGCGAATGCGTCGCCCGTGCTCGACGACCCGCCGGGTGCGCTCGTCGGCCATGGCGCCGAAGCGGGTGAAGACCTCCAGTTCGAGGAACTGGGCGTAGTCGAGGCGAAGCGAGCCGGCCAGTTGCCGCAATACCGGAGGCTGCGCCTTGCCGCCCACCCGCGACACCGACAGACCCACATTCACCGCCGGCTTCTGTCCCTCGTAGAACAGTTTGGGGTCGAGGATGATCTGGCCATCGGTGATGGAGATCAGGTTGGTGGGAATATAGGCGGTAAGGTTGCCGCCCTGAGTCTCGGCGATGGGCAGGATGGTGAGCGAGCCTCCGCCCAGGCTGGCAGCCCGCCGGGCGCCACGCTCCAGCAACCGCGAATGGGCGTAGAAGATATCGCCGGGATAGGCCTCGCGCCCCGGCGGCCGGCGGAGAAGCAGCGATATTTCCCGATGGATGGCGGCATGACGGGTGAGATCGTCAATCACCAGCAGCACATCGCGGCCCTGTTCGCTGAAATACTCGGCCATGGTGCAGGCGGCATAGGGCGCCAGCCAGGCCAAGCCAGGCGGCCCCGAGGCTTCGGCGACCACGAAGATGGTCCGGGCCCGGGGACCGTTGCGGGTAACGGTGTCGATCAGACGGTTCACGGACGAGCTGCGCTGGCCGATGGCGGCCCAGACGCAGATCACGTCGCTGCCCTTCTGGTTGATCACAGCATCGGCGGCGATGGCGGTCTTGCCGGTCTTGCGATCTCCGATGATCAGTTCGCGCTGGCCTCGACCGATAGGAATCATGGCGTCGATCACCGTGATCCCCGTCGCCAGCGGCCGCGACACCAGATCACGGTCGACAATGGCCAGAGCCGGACGCTCCACCGGCTCGGAGCGGGCGCAAGCCGGTGCGGGCGCGCCGTCCAGCGGCCGCCCGAGCGGATCGATTACCCGCCCCAGCAGTTCCTCGCCCACCGGCACCCGCACCACGGCACCGCTACGCCCAACCTGGGAGCCGGCGGCGATGCCGTCCCAGGGCGACAGCAGAACGGCGCCGATGCGGTCAGGTTCCAGCGTTACCGCCATACCCAGTGCCCCGTCGGCAAAGCGCAACATCTCGTCCTGGCGCGCCGTCGGCAGCCCGTCGACGATAGCCACACCGTCACCAATACGCTCGACCCGGCCCAGCTCGCGCAATTCGGCCTCAACCGTGGCCTGTCCGGCTTCGGCGCGGGCCCGCTCGGCCCAGTCGGCGACTTGCTCAGTCAGATTTGCCATCGCCGCCTATCCCTTCCTGTGCCCGAACCAAGGCTTCGGCCCAGCTCACCTCCAGCGCAGCCGAACCGGTCGCCAGCCGCGCGCCGGCAATCAACCCGGGAGCATCCGCGAAGCTCACTTCGCCCAATACCCCGGCCAGCCGCCTCGTCCACTCCTCCTGCGCCTCGGCGGACAGAGGCGGAGCGACCTCGATCCGCTTCGGACCAGTCCCCAGCAAGGCCCGTTCCGCCGGGTCCATGGCAGAAAGCCGTTCGGCAAGGAGGACGAGGAAAGGCGCGGCCCCCACCCCGGGCGCCACCACGTCGAGCAACCGCGCAGCCAATACCGTCGCAACTTCCCCCGCCTGCGCCTTCAGACCGATTGCCGCAGCCTCCCGCTCGGTGGCGACGGCTTCCCGCGCCTCGACCAGGATACGCTCGGCCTGACGTCGGGCTTCCGCCACCACCGCTTCACCCCGTGACGCCGCCTCGGCCTCGGCATCACGCCGCCGCCCGGCCGCCTCGGCCACCAGTTCCTCGCTCCGCCGGTGCCACTCCTGCTCGGCGGCCTGTCCCTTGCGTTCGGCCTCGGCTGCCCGCTCCTGCGCCGCCAGGGTGTCGGCACGGCGTTGGTCGATGGCCGCCAGAACCGGGCGGTAAAGAAAGCGCCGCAGCAGCCAGACCAGGATCAGGAAATTGATGGTCTGAAGCGCCAGCGTGGCCCAGTCGAAGGTCATGATTCATGCCCCTCAAGCGGCGTGCCCACTATCCGTGAACCACGAAGGGATTGGCGTAGAGCAGCAGCAGCGCCACCACCAGACAGTAGATGGCCATGGTCTCGATCATCGCCAGACCAACGAACAGGGTCCGCGACAAAGTCGCCGCCGAATCGGGCTGGCGGGCGATGGCGTCCATGGCCGCCGCTACCGCGCGCCCCTCGCCCAAGGCAGGACCGATGGCGCCGAACGAGACGGCCAGCGCGGCACCGATGATGCTGCATACGGCAATAAGATCATTAGGCATGGGAATCCTCCTTCAGCCGGCTTCCACGGCCCCGACGGCAGCCCCCAGAAAGACCGCGGCGAGAATGGCGAAAATATAGGCTTGCACCGCACCGATCAGCAGACCCAGGGCCATGATCGGCACCGGCACCAGCAGCCCGGCCAGACCGAGCACCACCGCGATCACCAGTTCGTGGCTCATGATATTGCCGAACAGGCGGACCATCAGGGCGAAGGTGCGGGTGATCTCGGACAGCAGGGTCAACGGCAGCAACAGCGGATTGGGTTCGAGGTAATGCTGGAGATAGCGCTTCAGCCCCCGGGTGCGGATGCCCAGGGCATGGCCGGCGATGAACACCACCAGGGCCAGAGCAGCGGTGGTCTCCAACCGGGCCGTGGGGGCCTGGACCCCGGGCAGCATGGGCGACAGATTGGCGACCAGCACGAACAGAAACAAGGTCCCGAGCAGCGGCAGATAGGGGCGCGGCGGCACCTGCATGGTCTCTTCGATCTGGGCGCAGATGCCCTCGACCAGCATTTCCAGCACCGCCTGGACCCGCCCCGGCTGCGCCGGCATCCGCCGGGTTGCGAGACCAAGGCCAAGGCTGAGCGCAGCCATGATCATCCAGGTGGTCACCACCACCCGCCCGACCGCCACCGGACCGACGCGAAAGACGACATGGGCGGCAAAGGGATCGGCGTCGATCATCGCGCGGCCCTCACCATGACCCAGCGCCCGGCGAGAAAGCCGCCCAGCGCCGCCAGCAGTGGCCCCGCCCCCGCCTGAGCCGCCGCCCAGAACCCACCCCCGGCGGCGGCCAGCCGCAACAGCGATGCGAGACCAAGCACCAGTGGCCGATCAGCGAAACGCAGACTGGCCCGTAGTGCGGCGAAATAGCAGAGACCCAGGACCAGACCCAATCCGGCGCAGAGCAGCGGCATCATGGGTGATGAATCCTTCGCCAGGCCAGCCGGCAGCCCAAGCCGACACCGATCACCAGCATGGCGCCGGTCCACATGATGCCGCTGGCGAATTGCCCGTCCAGCCAACGTCCCAAGGCCAGCCCGCCCAGTGTCGGCAGCACGATCATCCAGCCCAATCCACCGATAATGCCGAGATTGCGAAAAAAGGAACGCTCCCCCTCCGCCGCCGCGTGACGATGGCGGCGACGGGCGGCGACGCCGCGCAACAGGGGACCGTGATTGTTGTTGCCGGGCTCGGACATCATCCTCCTCCCCGTGCCGCGTCTATATAGCGCTGGATATGGCGGATCGCCGCGACTTCGAGATGAATGGCACCGGTGCGCGCCTCCACCCGGCTTTCCCGCTCCGCAGCGAGGGCGGTGGCCAGTTCATCCTCCAGGGTATCGAGATCGCTGCCGAGAAAGGCCTCGCGTGTCGCCACCTCGACCACCTCTCCGCCCCGCACCGTCAGCACCCCACCGCGCAAGGCAGCGTAGTGTTCGGCCGCATCGGCGCCGACCCAACTCATGACCGAGGGCTGCAACACCGTCAACAGATCGGCATGGCCGGGCCGCACCCCGAACCAGCCGGAGGCATCCTCGGCCCGCAGCGACCGGACGTCATCCACCTCGACCACCACTTGGGCGGGGGTGGTGATCACCAGTTTCATGGCCCGCCTCCCGCCTTCTCGCGCTCACGCACCTCGTCGAGATTGCCCGCCATGTAGAAGGATTGCTCGGCCCAGCCGTCCACTTCGCCGCCCAGAATGGCGCGACAGCCGGCCAGGGTTTCGGCAACGGGAACGCTGCGCCCCGGCTTGCCGGTGAAGGCCTCGGTGACCAGGAAAGGCTGCGACAGGAAGCGGATCAGGCGCCGCGCCCGCCCGACCAGCAACCGGTCGGCGCGGCTCAGCTCCTCGATCCCCAGCAAGGCGATGATCTCCTCGAGATCACGGTAGCGGGCGATGGCCTGACGCACCGCCTGGGCCGTAGCGTAATGCTCGGCTCCCACCACGGCGGCATCCAGCAGCACCGAGTTCGAGGCCAGGGGATCGATGGCGGGATAGAGGCCGGCCGCCGCCTGATCCCGCGACAGCACAATGGTGGAATCCAGATGGGGGAAGGTCTCGGCCACCGCCGGATCGGTGAAGTCGTCGGCCGGGACATAGACCGCCTGGATGGCGGTAACCGAAGCCTGCCCCACCGAGGCGATGCGCTCCTGCAATTCGGCGATCTCGGTGGCCAGGGTCGGCTGATAGCCCACCCGCGACGGCAGGCGGCCCAGCAGTCCAGAGACCTCGGCGCCGGCCTGGACAAAGCGGAAGACGTTATCCATGAGCAGCAGCACGTTCTCGCTACGCTCGTCGCGAAAGTGCTCGGCGACAGCCAGCGCCGACATGCCCACCCGCCAGCGGGCGCCGGGCGGCTCGTTCATCTGGCCGAAGACCAGACAGGTGCGCGCCAGAACGCCCGACTGGCGCAGTTCCAGCAGCAGTTCGTGCCCTTCGCGGGAACGCTCGCCGATGCCGGCGAAGACCGAAATGCCGGAATACTTCTCCACCGTGGTGCGGATCAGTTCCATGATCAGCACCGTCTTGCCGACGCCGGCACCGCCGAACATGGCGGCCTTGCCACCCTGGGCCAGCGGTGCCAGCAGGTCGATGATCTTGATGCCGGTCCAGAACACCTCGGAAGCTCGGCCTTGGCGGACCAGGGCGGGTGCGGTGCGGTGAATGGGCCGGCGTGGCGTATCGGCGGGAAAGGCTCCCAGCCGGTCCACCGGTTCGCCGATCACGTCGATGATGCGCCCCAGCACCGCCTCGCCCACCGGCACGGTGATCTGCTGGCCGGTGGCGCGGACGGAAGTGCCACGCGCCAGGCCACTGGTGCTCTGCATGGCGACGGTGCGGACCAGGGTGGGGGACAGGTGCTGCTGCACCTCAAGCACCAGCCGGGGACCACCTTCAGATCCGGCTTCGATGGCATACCCCAGGGCAGGCAGGACGCCGTCGGCAAAAGCGACGTCAACCACGGACCCAGCAACGCCGATGACGGTCCCATCCATGCGGAGGTTCCCCCTTGGATGCCTATCTATGGACGATAGCACGTCCCCGCCACGCTCGACCATGGCATCTGGAGCGTAGTAGGGTGTGCTATGACGCCAGTCCTAATGACTGATCAGCACCGGTACCGTCATGTGCTGGAGAATATGCCGGGTGGCGCCGCCCAGGACCCGCTCGTGCAGAGGGGAATGGCCAAAGGCCCCCATGACGATGAGATCGGCGCCGCAATCGGCTGCCCGCGACAGCAGGGCATTGCCGGCGTCGATCTCCCCCCGAGTGCTGTGAACGACCTCCACCGGCACCATGTGGCGCGCCAGGGTCAGACCGATATCGGCACCGGGGACCCGGTCCTCCCCCCCGGCCCCGGAATCGGCATCAAGGGTCAGCACCGTCACCCGGTCGGCGCGGCGCAGCAGAGGCAGGGCGTCGAACACCGCCCGCGTCGCTTCGCGGCTGGCATTCCAGGCGATCAACGGACGGCGGCCAATGCTTGGAAAGCTGCCACGACGGGGAATGACCATGACCGGCCGCCCCACCGTCATCACCATTTCGGTGACATGATCGTGAGCACCGTCATCGGTCTGCCCCATGATGGTGAGATCGGCATAGCGGGCGTGGGTCGGTAATTGGCGTAGACTGTGAATATCGCGCCATTCCGTTGCCCCATCAGCCGGAGTTCCCGCCACCCCAACCGCCACCAACCGGGCTTCATGGACCGCCGCCAGGGCTTTTGCCCCTTGAAGGCGGCCCTGGCCGGTGGCAGAGGCCTCCACATGGACCAGGATCTCGGTCAGCGCCATGACCTTAGACCCGCTCGATCAGCACGGCGAGGCCATGACCGACGCCGATGCACAGGGACACCACGGCATACCGGCCGCCGCTGCGCTGCAACTGCCGCGCCGCAGTCAGGGCCAGCCGCGCCCCGGAGCAGCCCAGGGGATGGCCCAGCGCGATGGCGCCGCCATTGGGGTTGAGCCGGGAATCGTCGGCGGCAAGGCCAAGCTGCTGGAGACAGCCCAGCACCTGCACCGCGAAGGCTTCGTTGATTTCGATCAGGTCGAGGTCTTTGAGGCCCAGCCCAGCCCGGTCCAGAACCTTGCGGATGGCGGGCACCGGCCCCAGCCCCATGACCCGGGGCGGCACTCCGGCGCAGGCTCCGGCGACGATGCGGGCCATCGGCTTGACGCCCGCCGCCATACCCACCGCACGGCTGCCGATCAGCAAGGCGCAGGCGCCGTCATTGATGCCGGAGGCATTGCCGGCGGTGACCACGCCACCTTCGAACAATGGCCGCAACTTGGCCAGCATGGCGGCATCGGTTTCCGGGCGAGGATGCTCGTCTTCGCTCACCACCGTATCAGCCTTGCGGCCCTTGATGGTGATGGGATGGAGTTCACCGTCATAGAAGCCGGCGGCCCTGGCGGCGGCGTGTTTGGCCTGCGACGCCAGGGCGAAGGCATCGGACGCCTCGCGGGTGATGCCGAGGTCGGCAGCGATATTGTCGGCGGTCTCGGGCATGGAATGGTTGCCGAAGCCGGCGGAAATCTTGGGATTGACGAAGCGGCCGCCGATGGTCGTGTCGAAGATTTTGGCGTCTCGGGAATAGGCGCTTTCCGCCTTGGCCAGCACGAAGGGCGCCCGGCTCATGCTCTCTACCCCACCGGCCACGAACAGCTCGCCCTCGCCGCAGCTGACGCTGCGCGCCGCGTCCAGCACCGCCGCCAGCCCCGACGCGCACAGCCGGTTGATGGTTTGCCCCGCCACGTCCACCGGCAGGCCCGACAGCAGGGCGGCATGACGGGCGACATTGCGGCTGTCCTCGCCGGCCTGATTGGTGCAACCGAGGATCACATCCTCGATCTGCTCCGGCTTGAAAGCCGAGCGGGCGACCAGGGCGCGAATGACCTCGGCCGCGAGATCATCGGGGCGGACGGAGGCCAGGGCGCCGGCATGGCGGCCAATGGGGGACCGCAGTCCGTCATAAAGATAGGCGTCAAGCATGGATCAGGACTCCGCGGTCAGGAGGGAGACACCCAGGGCGGCGCGGCGGCGAAGCCACGGGCTGGGGCGGTAACGGGGATCGCCGGTCAGGGCCAGCATGGCGTCCAGAACCGCCAGCACCTTGTCCGCGCCAAGTCTGTCGCCCCAGGCCAGCGGCCCGACGGGGTAGCCGAGGCCCAGGGTCACGGCGCGGTCGATATCGTCGGGAGTAGCGATCCGCTGCTGGGCGATGTCACTGCCGATATTGATGATGGTGGCCACCACCCGCTGGGCGACAAAGCCGGCCGAATCGCGGATCACCGTCACCGGCTTGCCATCGGAAGCCAACAATCCGTGGGCGCCGTCGCGATAGCGTGGATCGGTCAGAGGGTTAGTCATCACCGTGCGATGATGGTCAAGGCCCAGCAGGGTATCCACAGCCAGGGTTCGGCGTGGATCGAGGCCGAGCCGCGCCACCGTCGCGGTGCAGTCGCCCCCTAAAGGGGCCACCAGACACAATGCTTCTCCGCTGGGCTGGGTCGCGGTCTCCACCCGGGCGCCGAGATCGACCAGAAGCCGCCGCAATTCGGCGCTGTCCCCGGCCCAGACCGGACCGCTCCAGGCGGCGGGCACCGCCGGCGGCGGCGGCACCCGGGCCTTGTCGCCGTCATAGACGTAGAAGCCATGGCCGGTCTTGCGCCCCAGCAGGCCGGCGGCGAGGCGCGAGCGGGTGATCGGCGACGGGCGATAGCGAGGTTCCTGGTAATACTGGTCGTATATGCTTTCCATCACCGGATGGGAGACGTCCAGCGCGGTAAGATCCAGCAACTCGAACGGCCCCATGCGAAAACCGGCGGCGCCCTTCAGCAACCGGTCCACCTCGGCGAAATCGGCCACCCCCTCCCCCACCAGTTTCAGCGCCTCGGTGCCATAGCCGCGCCCGGCGTGGTTGACGATGAAGCCCGGCGTATCCTGGGCAACCACCGGGGCATGGCCCAGGCGCCGGGCCAGAGTGGTGAGCGCCTCGATCACCCAGCCTTCGGTCAGCACCCCGCCGATGACCTCGACCACCTTCATCAGCGGCACTGGATTGAAGAAGTGGAATCCGCCCACCCGGCCCGGCAGCCGGCAGGCGGCGGCGATGGACGTCACCGACAGCGATGACGTGTTCGAGGCGATCAGGCAGCCTTCGGAGACGATGGCCTCCAACTCCCGCATCAGCGCCTGCTTGGCAGCGAGATCCTCGACGATGGCCTCCACCACCACGTGGCAGGGGGCGAGATCGCTCGTGCCGGAGGCGACGATCAGCCGGGCTGCGGCGGCCCCCGCAGCCTCGGGCGACAGCTTGCCCTTCTCCGCCAGCCGGGTCAGCATCCCGGCCACCTGATCGCGGGCCTCGGCGGCGGCGGCGGGGCGGGCATCGACCAGGATGACGGTGCAGCCGGCGACGGCGGCGATCTGGGCGATACCGCGCCCCATGGCGCCGGTTCCGACCATGCCGAAGACGAGATCGCTGCGATTGGCGTCGAGTGTCATGGCCTAGATCCCCTCATAGGCGGGTTTGCGCTTTTCCAGGAAGGCCTTCATGCCCTCCTTCTGATCGCGCGAGGCGAACAGCAATTGGAACGCCTTGCGTTCCAGCATCAACGCCGTGTCCAGCGAGGCATCCTGACCGGCCAGCAGCACTTCCTTGATCTGAGCGATGGCCAGGGGCGGCATACGCGAAATGGTCCTGGCGATGTCGAGGGCGGTAGTCAGCACCTCGGCGTCGGGCACCACCTTGCTGACCAGTCCCATCTGCCCGGCCTCGATGCCGGTGATAGACTGACCGGTCATGGCAAGAAGCATCGCCTTGTATTTGCCCACGGCACGGGTCAGGCGCTGGGTGCCGCCGGCGCCGGGCATGATGCCCACCTTGACCTCGGGCTGGGCGAAGCTAGCGGTCTCACCGGCGACGATGATGTCGGCATGCATCACCAGCTCGCAGCCCCCACCCCAGGCATAGCCGTTGACGGCGGCAATCAGCGGCTTTGGGCACTGGGCGATGGTCCGCCACAGCAGGTGGTTGTTACGCAACATCAGTTCGATGGCACCCACCTCGGCCATATCCTTGATGTCGGCTCCGGCCGCGAAGGCCTCGTCATTGCCCGTCATCACGATGGCACGAATCAGAGGATCGGCCCCCAGGCCGGCTAGGTGCTCGGCCAGTTGCCGGCGGACTTCGCCGTTGAGCGCATTCTTGGCCTCCGGCCGGTTGATGCGCAGCAAGGCCACGGAATCAAAGGGTTTTTCCAGCAGGACTTCAGTCATCGGCGCCTCTAGTTTCGCTATGCGAAATTGAATTTCACATTTTGTTGACGCCAGAGCCTAGGTCGTGTTTACGTCTTTTGGCAAACGAATTTTGCAGGATGAGCCCGGTGAGCACACACGACGAGAGTCCCACCCCAGACGAGGACGAGCCCCACGACCGCCAGTTCGTGGTTGCCCTGTCGCGCGGTCTCGACGTGCTGCGATGCTTTCGCGCCAACGAGCCCATGCTGGGTAATCAGGAGATCGCGGCCCGGACCAACTTGCCCAAACCCACGGTATCGCGGCTGACCTACACCCTGACCAAGCTGGGCTACCTGACCTATGTGGAGCGCTATTCCAAGTACCAGTTGGGAACCGCCGTGCTGTCGCTGGGCTATACCGCCCTGGCCGGCATGGACATCCGCGAGGTTGCGCGGCCGCTGATGCTGGAGCTGGCCGAATATTCCGACGTGGCGGTGTCGCTGGGCAGCCATGACCGAACCAGCATGATCTACATCGAATCCTGTCGCGGCAAAGGGGCGCTGACCATCCGCCTGAACGTGGGTTCGCGCATTCCGGTGGCCACCACCGCCATGGGCCGCGCCTTTCTTGCCGCCCTGCCCGAGGACAAGCGCGCAACCATCCTCGACGAGGTGCGCATTCGCCACCCCGCCGACTGGCCCCGTATCAAGGCCGGCGTCGAGCGCGCCGTCATCGACTACGCCAAGCGGGGCTTCACCATGTCGGTGGGCGAGTGGCAGAGCGACGTCCATGCCGTCGGCGTCGCCGTCACCCAGCCGGCCACCGGAACGGTGATGGGGCTGAACTGCGGCGGCGCGGCTTTTCTGCTGCCCCGCGAACGGCTGGAGGGCGACCTGGGGCCGCGTCTGGTCGAGGTCGCACGCAAGATCGAGGCGGCCCTGGGCCGCCGCTAACGTCAAACAGGAAAAGAAACATGATCAGGGACCAGGAAACGCTGAACCAACTGCTCGATACCCTCTCTCGCTTCGTGCGCGAACGCCTGGTGCCCAACGAGGAGCGTATCGCCGAGGATGACGCCATTCCGGCCGAGATCGTCGCCGAGATGAAGGAGCTTGGCCTGTTCGGCCTATCCATTCCCGAGGAGTTCGGCGGCCTGGGCCTCACCATGGAGGAAGAGGTGCTGTGCGCCTTTGAGATCGGCCAGACTTCGCCGGCCTTCCGTTCCATCTTCGGCACCAATAACGGCATCGGCTCCCAGGGCATCATCATCGATGGCACCCCGGAGCAGAAGGCCTACTACCTGCCGAAACTGGCCACCGGCGAGATGATCGCCTCCTTCGCGCTCACCGAGCCCAATGCCGGCTCGGACGCCGCCTCCTTGCGCACCACGGCGCGGCGCGATGGCGATCATTACGTCATCAACGGCACCAAGCGCTTCATCACCAACGCCCCGGAAGCTTCCATCTTCACCCTGATGGCCCGGACCAATCCCGAGGACAAGGGCGCCGGCGGCATCTCGGCCTTCATCGTCGAAAAGAACTCGCCCGGCCTCAGCCTGGGCAAGATCGACAAGAAGATGGGCCAGAAAGGCGCCCATACCTGCGACGTCATCTTCGAGGACTGCCGGGTTCCCGCCGCCAATATCATTGGCGGTGTGGAGGGCGTCGGCTTCAAGACCGCCATGAAGGTGCTGGACCGCGGCCGCCTGCACATCTCGGCCACCTGCGTCGGCGTCTCCGAGCGCCTGATCCGCGACAGCGTGAGATACGCCGCCGAGCGTGTCCAGTTCGGCAAGCCCATCGGCGAGTTTCAACTGATCCAGGCCATGCTGGCCGATTCCCGCATGGAGGCCTATGCCGCCCGCTGCATGGTCCTCGACGCCGCCCGGCGTAAGGACCTGGGCGAGAACATCTCCACCGAGGCCGCCTGCTGCAAATTGTTCGCCTCGGAAGCGGTGGGCCGCATCGCCGACCGTGCCGTCCAGGTCCATGGCGGTGCCGGCTATATCTCCGATTATGGCATCGAGCGGTTCTATCGCGACGTGCGGCTGTTCCGCATCTACGAAGGCACCACCCAGATCCAGCAACTGGTCATCGCCCGCAACATGCTGCGCGAGATCGCCTGATGCGGCCGGTCGCGGAGATCCTCGCGGCCCTGCCGCCCAGGCTGTCCCATCTGGTCTGGCAGTGGGAGCGGCAAAGCCCGGAAGCGCCGGCCATGATCCAGGGCGAGACCACCTGGAGCTATGGCCAATTGGCCGGGGCGGTGCGGACAGCCAAGGCCCTGCTGAGCGAATTGGGAATACGGCCTGGCGACCGGGTGATGCTGGTCAACGAGAACTGTCTGGCGCTGTGCGCCCTGATCCTGGCGGCCGGCGACATGGACGCTTGGCCAGCCATCGTCAACGCCCGGCTTTCCGCCCGCGAGATTGACACCATTCGCGACCACAGCGGCGCCCGGCGGGTGATCTACACCGTCGATGTCTCCAAGGATGCCGAAGCTCACGGCCGCCGCCATGGAGCGGACCTGCGCGACATCGCCCCACTGGGCCGACTGGCCACCGGCGGCCTCAATCCGGACTGTATGCCCGAGCCGGTGGAAGCCGGCAACGAGGCCCAGGTGGCGGCGCTGATCTATACCTCGGGCACCACCGGCACCCCAAAGGGCGTCATGCTGACCCATCGCAACATCATGTTCATCGGCGCAGTGTCCGGGGGGCTACGAGATGTTGCCCTCGGCGATCTTGTCTATGGCGTGCTGCCGATTTCCCACGTTTTCGGACTGGCCTCGGTCTTCGTGGGGACGTTGTACGGTGGGGCCTGCCTGCTGGTCCAGCCGCGCTTCACCCCCGCCCAGGTGCTGGCCGATCTCAGGTCCGGCCTGACCATGTTCAATGGCGTGCCGGCCATGTTCGCCAAGCTGCTGGAGCATATCAAACAGACCGGCGCCTTGATCGAAGCTCCCCGCCTGCGTTTCCTCTCGGCCGGCGGCTCTCCGCTGGACCCCGTCATCAAGGCGGAAACCGAAGCACTGTTCGACCGGGTTCTCAACAATGGCTACGGACTGACCGAGGCCGGCCCCACCATCACCCAGACCCGACTCGACCGGCCACGTACCGACTGTTCGGTGGGGCTTGCCCTGCCCGGCGTCGAGATCCGGATGGTCGGCCTCAATGGGCGCGATCTACGGCCGGGTGAAGTGGGCGAGTTGTGGGCCCGGGGGCCCGGCATCATGAAGGGCTATTACAATGCGGAGCGGATGACCCGAATGGTGCTCAACGGCGAAGGCTGGCTCAATACCGGCGACTTTGCCCGCTGTGATGCCGATGGCGCGGTGTTCATCGTCGGCCGTTCCAAGGAACTGATCATTCACTCCGGCTTCAACGTCTATCCCGCCGAGGTCGAGGCCGTGCTCAACGGCCATCCGCTGGTGACCCAGTCGGCGGTCGTGGGACGCAACACGAAGGACGGCAACGAGGAGGTGGTCGCCTTCGTCCAGATCGCCCCCGGGACCCGTGTCGATGCCGCCGAACTGATGAACTTCGCCGCCGGCCAGCTGGCGCCCTACAAACGCCCAGCCGAAGTGGTGGTGGTCGAACACCTGCCAGCGGGCGCGACCGGCAAGATTCTCAAGAACCGTCTGGCGGAAATGGCGCGCAAACACGCCTACGACCAGATGGAAAGCAACTAATCAAACGGGAGGAACCCTATGTCCAAGAGCAATATCACCGCGATGGCGCTGGCGGCCCTGCTGGCCGCCGCCCCAACTCAGGCCGCCGAAATCAAGATCGGTGCCGAGATTCCGCTCAGCGGCAGCCTGGCCCGCGTCGGCAGTGCCATGAACGAAGGCATCCAGGTCGCCGCCGAGATGTTCAACAGGAAGAACGGCAAGCACACCGTCAAGATCATAACCATGGACGACGAATCCTCGCCGGCCAAGGCCGTGGGTGCGGTGGAGAAGCTGGCGGCCGACGGCGCCGTCGCCTTTACCGGCGGCTATGGCTCCAACATCATCGGCCCGGCATCGGAAGCCTCGGAGAAGCTGGGCAAGGTCTACATGACCTCGGGCGGCGTCGCCTCGGAGCTGACCAAGCGCGGCCTCAAGACCTTCTTCCGGATCAACAGCTCCGAAGGCTATGCCCGCGCCCTGATGGGGCTGTATGGCGAATTGGGGATCAAATCGGTGGCGGTGGTCTATTCCACCAAGGAAGCCACCGAGGAAGTGGCCAAGATGTTACAGACCGGATTGGGGGCCAAGGGCGTCAAGGTGACCATGCACGCCTTCGACCCGTCCACCAGCGACTTCAAGCCGATCATCCACAAGATCAAGCTTCAGGACCGGCCCGAGGCCATCGCCATGATCGGCTACGAGAACGACTATGTCGGAATCCTGCGCGCAGCCAAGGTCCTGAAGCCCGACATCAAGACCATTTCCGGGGTGTGGTCGCTGGCTACCTCCAAGATGGCCCAGGAATTCCCCGACCTGATGGAAAACGTCTCGGGCACCTCGACCCTGTCCTACCCCGCCGAGTTCTCCACGCCGGAGGCCAAGGAATTCGCCGAGACCTACCTGAAGATGTTCAACAAGGCCCCCGATTATCTCGGCATCTTCGGCTACGTCCAGTCCAAGCTGCTGTTCGAGGCGGCGGCCCGCGCCACCGATGCCGGTACCGTGGACAAGGGCGGCATCGCCGCCGAACTGCGCAAGACCGTGAGCGACACCGTGATCGGCAAAGTCCGTTTCGACGAGGCCGGCGACAATCCTGAATTCACCCATCGCATGGGCCAGCACCAGGGCGGCAAGGTGGTGCTGGTCTGGCCGGCCGATGCCGCCACCGGTAAAGTCAAATATCCCGGCGTGCCGTGGTGAGCCTCTCCATGTCCTCCTCGCCATGGCTGGGCTGGTCCCGGCCATGGCGAAAGTGGAAGTGACCGTCCGATGATCGATCTTATCGCCCAGTCCCTGTTCTCGGGACTCCTGTCCGGCGCGTATTACGCGCTCATCGCCCTTGGTCTGGCGCTGGTGTTCGGCACCATGCGGGTCATCAATCTCGCCCATGGCGAGTTGGTGCTGCTGGGGGCCTATATCAGCTACACCGCCGAGGAACGCCTGGGCCTCGACCCGCTGGTCTCGCTGCCCCTGGCGCTTGGCGTGGTGATCGCCACCAATATGGTGGTCTATTACCTCATCAGCCTGATCCGGAAAGACCGCGAGCTGAACTCGCTGATCCTCACCTTCGGCATCGGGATCATCCTGACCAATGCCATGCTGATGCTGTGGTCGGCCGATATCCATTCCACCACCACGCCCTGGTATCACGACGCGGTGATCCTGTTCGACACCCTGTTTGCCATGCAGGCGGAACTGGTCTTCGCCGGCGCCGGAATCGCCCTGGTCGGCGCTGTGTGGTGGTGGCTGGAAAAGACCTGGTATGGCCGGGCCTTGCGCGCCATCGCCTCCAACCGCGACGCCGCCAAGCTGATGGGGGTCAATCCCCAATTGACCGAGGTGCTGTCCTTCGCCGTCGCTGGCCTGCTCGCCACCGTGTCGGGGCTGGCGCTTTATACCGCCAAGGTGATCCAGCCCTCGCTCGGCCATAATCTGACGGTCAAGGCCTTCATCATCACTGTCCTGGCCGGCATGGGCTCGGTTCCCGGGGTACTGCTGGGAGCGGTGCTGCTGGGAGTGGTTGAAAGCCTGACGGTGACCATCGCCTCCTCCGCCTTGCAAGAGCTGGCAGGCATGGTTCTGTTCCTGCTGGTCCTGTTGTTGATGCCGTCCGGCCTGTTCGGCCGGGCCAAGAGGCGGGGGTGATCATGAACCAACGACTGAAGATCGCCGCCTTCGTCATCCTGGCCTATGGCGCCGTGCCGCTGGCGCTGGGCGGCAACCCCTATGTCATCGGACTGATCGTAGCCTCGTTGACCATAGGCGGCATCGCCGTGGCCTGGGCGCTGCTGGGCAATCTCGGCGGTATGGTCAGCTTCGGCCACGCCGCCTTCTTCGGGGTCGGTGCCTATGTCTCGGCCCTGTTGACGCTCAGAGCGGGCTGGCCGGTGTTTCCCGCCATGATCGCTGCCGGGATCGGTGCCGCCGTCGCCTCGGTGGCGACCATGCCGGCGCTACGGTTGCGTGGTCCCTATTTCGCTCTGGCCATCCTGGCCTATGCTGAAATCTTCCGCATCCTGGCCACCGAGCTGAAAAGCGTCACCGGCGGCGCCGCCGGCCTGCTGTCCATTCCCCGGCTGCCCGTGGTGCTGGGGGTGGATTTCGGCACCAAGCTGGGTGGCTATTTCGTCATCCTGACCATCGTCGTCATGGCCATGGTGGTCTATCACCTGATCCGCCGCTCGCCCCACGGCCTGGCACTGAAGGCCATGCACGAGAGCGAGGACGCAACGCGGGTGGTGGGGGTCAACTCCACCCTTCTGAAAGCCTGGATGCTGGCTGTGTCGGCCTTCATCACCGGCATGGTTGGCGCATTCAACGCCCACTACATCAACTTCCTGGACCCCGACTACGCCTTTGCCGGCCTGTGGACCACCCTGGCCATCGTTTCGGCCATCTTCGGCGGCTATCGCACCGTAACCGGGCCGCTGGTAGGCGCGGTGGTGGTCTATCTGGTCGATCAGCTGCTGTTCAAGGCGATCCTGCCCCAAGGGCATCAGATCGTGCTAGGCGTGCTGCTGGGCGCCATGATCCTGTTCAGCCCGGGCGGATTGATGGCCCTGGTTCAAATGCTGGTCCGCCGCAAGGAGTCCTCCCATGCTGCTTGAGCTTAAGGGCATCTCCGTCGCCTTCGGCGGTCTGGTGGCGGTCTCCGACGTCACTTTTTCCATGGCGGAGGGCGAAGTGCTGGGGCTGGTCGGCCCCAACGGCGCCGGCAAGACCACCCTGTTCAATGCCATCTCCGGGCTGGCGCGCCCCAGCCAGGGCCGTGCCCGGCTGCTGGGGCGCGACCTGATCGCCATGCCGATCCATGTCCGCGCCCGTGCCGGGATCGGCCGGGCTTTCCAGGTGCCGCAGCCGTTGCACGAGCTGACGGTTCGGGAGAACCTGATGGTGGCACAGCGATTCGGCACCGGCCGCATGGACAGGCAGCGTATCGATGAAATTCTCGACTTGCTGAAGCTGGGCCACAAGGCCGAATCCGACGCCGCGACTTCGCTGGCGCTTACCGAGCAGAAGGCACTGGAGGTGGCCAAGGCGCTGGCGACTGATCCCAAACTGCTGATGCTCGACGAGGTGCTGGCCGGGCTGGAGACCGCCGGAAAGCGGGCCTTCATGCTGACGCTGGACGAGGTGCGCAAGCGCTTCGGCCTCGCCCTGCTGATCATCGAGCACGATATCGAGACCATCACCCGGCTGTGCCCCAGGGTGGTGGTGCTGAATTTCGGCCGTCTCATCGCCGAGGGTAGCCCGGAGCAAGTCTTCAACGACCCCGAAGTCATCAGGAGTTACACCGGTGGCGAAGCTGCTTGAGATTGAATCCCTGAGGGCCGGATATGGCTCGATCAATGTGCTGTGGGACCTCTCGCTCGGCATCGAGGAGGGTAAGCTCACCTGTATCGTCGGCCCCAATGGCGGTGGCAAGACCACCCTGCTGCGCGCCATCATGGGGCTGGTCAGGGCCAGCGCCGGCCATGTCCGCTATGAGGGAAACGACGCCACCAACCTGCCCACCTGGACCATGGTGCGCAACGGTGTCGCCCTGATCCCGGAGGGCCGCATGGTCTTTCGCGACATGACGGTGGCCGACAACCTGCTCATGGGAGCCTTTCCACCCAAGTGCCGGGGACGCTCGGGGGCCAATCTCAAGCTGGTCTACGACATGTTCCCCCGCCTCTACGAGCGCCGCGACCAGCTTGCCGGCGCCCTGTCCGGCGGCGAGGCCCAGATGCTGGCCATGGGACGCGGCATCATGGAAGAGCCGAAGCTGATCCTGGTGGACGAACCTTCACTGGGACTGGCGCCGGTGGTGGTGGACGAAGTCATGGCCATCCTGGCGCGCTTGCGCCACGAAGGCCGCACCATCGTTCTGGTGGAGCAGAACACCAACAAAGCCCTGAAGATCGCCGATCACGTCTATCTGGTCCGGGGGGGCAAAGTAATCCTGTCCGAGGCCGCCTCGGCGGTGGACCTGCATCATCTCCACGACCTCTATTTCGCCCGGGACGCTCTCCATGCCGGCTAGGATCCGGACCCGCGTCACCGAACTGTTCGGTATCGAGCTGCCGATCCTGGCCGGCGGGCTGCAATGGCTGGCCACGCCGGACTATGTGGCGGCGGCGGCCAGGGCCGGCATCTGCGGCTTCATCACCGCCGCCAGCTATGCCGAAGATGCCCCCCTGCGCGACGCCATCCGGCGCTGCCGCGATCTGGCCGAAGGCAAGCCGTTCGGGGTCAATGTCTCCATGCTGCCCAAGCTGGTCCAGGGCGAGCGCACCCAGGCGGTGTTCGACCTGATCGTCGAGGAAGGAGTGCGCTTCGTCGAGACCTCCGGCCGCAACCCCGAAGCCTTTCTGCCCGCCCTGAAGGCCGCAGGAATCACCGTAGTCCACAAAGTCCCGGCGGTGAAATACGCGCTGAAGGCCGAGGCCATCGGCGTTGACGCGGTGGCGGTGGTGGGCGCCGAATGCGGCGGTCATCCCGGCATGGAAATGGTGGGTACCATGGTCCAGGCCAATGTGGCGGCGACCAAACTGTCCATCCCGCTGCTGGTTGGTGGCGGCATCGGCACCGGAGCCCAACTGGTAGCAGCCCTGGCATTGGGCGCCGACGGAGTGGTGGTGGGTACCCGCTTCCTGGTGGCCGAGGAAATCTGGGCCCATAACGACTATAAACGCCGTCTGATCGCGGCCGACGAGACCGAGACCACCCTGATCCTGCAATCGCTGCGCAATACCGCCCGGGTGCTGCGCAACACCACCGCCGAGACGGTGCAGGCGCTGGAAAGGGATGGCGCCGATATCGAGACACTCATGCCCTATATCGCCGGCGCCATCGGCCACAGGGCCTATGAGACCGGCGACTGGACCAGAGCGGCGCTGGCGGTGGGCCAGGCGGTAGCCTTCGCCGACCGCATCGAGCCGCTGGCCGCCATCATCGCCCGCTTCCGGGCCGAAGCCGAGGTCGCCCTGGCCCGCCTGTCCAGCCTGCACGCCCCATGACCTTGCGGCGAAGCCATGTCAGCGCCCTGATGCTGCTGGGCATGATCGCCTGCGTACTGACCGACGTGCTGTTCCGTAATCCGGTCACCACCTTCGGGGCCCGGCTGCTGCTGGTCGCCTATCTGGCGGCGGAATGGCCGCGCATGGCCCTCAATGCCCGGGTAATGATCGCCGTCGCCTTGGCCATGACGGCATGGGCGGTGGGTTTCGGTGTCACCGACCCGGCGCGGGTCGTGGCGTCGTCGCTGGATACCGGTGCCTTCTTCGCCACCTTTTTCGCCAACCAGTTCTTCCTGCGCGAGGCGGCCCGAACCTCCAGGCTGGTACAGCGCTGTTCCGCCTTCTTCGTCAATCAGACGCCGGGCCGGCGCTATGCCCTGCTGACGCTGGGCGGCTACCTGTTCGGCATCATCCTCAATCTCGGCGTGCTCAGCCTGCTGGGCATCATGATCCGGCATCGTAACTCCCTGGCCAATGCCGGCGGCCACCCGGTCATCAGGGAGATTCGGGAGCGCCGCATGATTCTGGCCTTGCTCAGGGGATTTTCCGTAACCCCCCTGGCCTCGCCGCTCTCCATCTCTCTGGCGGTGCTGTTGACGGCACTGCCAGACCTGCATTGGAGCGCCATGCTGCCACTGGGCATGGCCACTGGAGCCGTCGCTCTCGGGCTTGGCTGGGTCGCCGACCGGATGGGTGCGCCCCGTCACCTCGCCCATCTGGCGCCCAGGACCGAAGCGGGGCGCGACGGCGGCGCCCTGGCCGGAATCACCGCCCTGGTCCTGCTGGTATTTCTGACGGCGCTGGCTTTCGAAAGGTTGCTGGCCGTGCCGCTCAGCCGCGCCATGCTGGTCTCGACGCCACTGGTCGGCCTGGGCTGGCTGGCGCGGCAGTATGTGGACTGGGGCGCGCCCGTGGGCAGCCGGCTGGTAGGGCGGCGCATCGTGCGCAAGGCGGCCGAAACCTTTCCCAATTACCGCACCGAGATCGCCATCCTCTCCTCGGCCGGCTTCATCGGCACCCTGTTCTCCGCCCTGGTGCCCTCGGAAGTTCTGGCCGGTCTCATCACCGCACCGGTCCTGCCGCCGGTCCTGCTGCCCGCCCTGGCCATGCTGTCGGTGGCTGTGACGGGGCTGGCCGGAGTCAATCCCATCGTCAGCGTCACAATTCTGGCTTCGGCGCTCCAAACCATGCCCCATCTGCCGGTGGCGGCGGAAGCCCTGGCCTTGGGACTGATCGCCGGATGGTCAATGTCCATCAATTCCTCGGCGCTCACCGCTTCGGCCATGTTGTTGGGTGAGCTGGTGGGCAAGCCCGCTCATACTGTCGTGATGACCTGGAACGGCCGCTTCAGCCTGGCCTGCTTCGCGACATTGGCCGTGTGGCTGACCGCCTTGACTGTATTGATACGTTAGGAGACCCCCGCATGCAGGCTCTCGACCATATCCGCGTCCTCGATCTCAGCCGGGTTCTGGCCGGTCCCTGGTGCACCCAGATGCTGGCCGATCTCGGTGCCGACGTCATCAAGGTGGAAAAGCCCGGCGCCGGCGACGACACCCGGAGCTGGGGGCCACCCTTCCTTATTGATCCCGCCACCGGCGAACACGGCGACGCCGCCTATTATCTGGCGGCCAATCGCGGCAAGCGCTCGATGACCGTGGATATGGCCACCCCGGAGGGCCAGGACATCCTGCGCCGTCTGGCTGTCAGTTCGGACGTGGTGGTGGAGAATTACAAGCTGGGAGGCCTGAAGAAGTTCGGCCTCGATTACGACACGCTGGCAGCCCTCAATCCCCGGTTGGTCTATTGCTCCATTACCGGCTTCGGCCAGACCGGCCCCTACGCGCCACGCGCCGGCTACGACTTCATGATCCAGGCCATGGGCGGGCTGATGAGCCTGACCGGCGAGCGCGACGACCTGCCCGGCGGCGGGCCGCAGAAGGCGGGTATCGCCGTCGCCGACCTTGTCACCGGGCTGCACGCGGTCATCGCCATCCAGGCGGCGCTGTTACAGCGCCACCGCACCGGGCGGGGGCAGTATATCGACCTGGCACTGCTGGACGTCCAGGTCTCGCTGCTGGCCAATCAGGCCATGACATATCTGGTCAGCGGCACGGTGCCGGGCCGCGCAGGCAATGGCCATGCCGCCATCGTACCGTATCAGAGCGTCCCCACCCGCGACGGCCATCTGATCATCGCGGTGGGCAATGATGGCCAGTTCGTCAAGCTGGCCGAGGAACTGGGGCAACCGCAATGGGCCGAGGACGAGCGCTTTGCCACCAACAGCGCCAGGGTCGTCAATCGCGCCATCCTGATTCCCCTATTGGAGGAGCAGACCCGCCACTTTACCAGCGCCCAACTTCTTGAGCGGCTTGAGCAACGCCAGGTTCCCTGCGGCCCCATCAACAGCGTGGACAAGGTGTTCGCCGACCCTCAGGTGCAAGCGCGAGAGATCCGGCGGACCGCCCCGCATGCGGTGGCGGGCAGCATCGCCACCGTCGCCAGTCCGCTTCGACTATCGGATTCGCCGGTCAGCTATGATCGGGGGCCGCCGGTCCTGGGCGAGCATACCGACGATATTCTCGGGCGGATGTTGGGGCTGGACGCCACCGCCATCGAAGACTTGCGGCGGCGAGGAGTGATTTAGCCCTCGACCCGTCCGGCGAAGACATAGCCCACCGCACGGGCGGACTTCAGCGGCAATCCCTCGCCGGTGCAACTGCTGACCTTGCGCCGAAGCCGGGCGATCACCGCGTCGAGGCTGCGGTCGGAACACAGGCCGCAGACCTTGCCAAGCAGGGCGGCAATGGCTTCGCGGCGCGACGGGGTGCCGGGCTTGGCCATCAAAGCCTGAAGCACCCGATATTCCGCATTGGTCAGGGGAACGCTTCCGCCGTTGGGCGTAAGCAGGGACCAGTTGGTCGGGTCGAAGCTCCAGCCGCGCGCAGGGGGCTTGTCCCGGCTTTTGGGCGATCCCGTCCACCCGGCGTAGGTCAGGCGACGAATCAGGCTGCGCAGATGGGCCTGAAATTCGCGAAACTGGACCGGCTTATCGAGGCAGACATCCGCTCCGGCAGACAGGGCCAAGACACGCTCGTCCAACTGATCGGGCGACGTCAGCATGATAATGCCGACGGAGCAGGTGGCACGCAGGCGAAGAGCGATGGAGAAGGCATCCTCTCCCGGAAGATTGGCGTCCAGAACCACCAGCCCCGGCCGCGCCGCCGCCATGACGTCGTCCAATTCAGCGACCGAAGATGCCTCGTGGGGCACCATTCCTGCCATGGAGAGGTAGTGGCAGGTCTGGCCGCGACGGGCCGAATCGGCGTCCACCACCACGGCCGCCAACACTCCCCCACTCCGCTCCGTCGCCTTCGGTCTCATCATGGCCATTCCCTCGCCAACACGCCCGCCGAAGCCGATTTTAATGGGGCAATGTGGACAAAGTGTGGAAGGCCGCACCGGCCCCTGGCCTCCAGGCAGCCCTCCTCGAGACTCATCGATGTTCCGATCCTCCCGCTCAGATACGCGGAACAAGCCCGCTCGTGGCGAAAGGATTGAGATTCAGGCCGGTTCGCATCTGCAACGCGCAGCCGCCGAAATGGATATATTTCTTTCACTGCTGGAATGTAACTTTCCATATGCCCGACATCGGACAGGCGGAACAGCTTGGCGGCAGGGCCGCTTAAGCCTTGCATTCCGGGCATTGGTGGTATTCCCCCCACCTCCTCCGCCCCACCCGATGGAGGTGGCACGGCCTTTGCGGTAACGGCAGTGCGAAACCGAGAACAAGAAATTCGGGGGGGCATCGGGACACGAACCGGCCTCGGGGGATAAAAACCCCGGGTTCATCGGAGTGTCGTCTTCGGCTCCTCCCCGCATTCTTCCAGCCCGACGCGCCAGACCAAGGTGGGGGACAATGTACGACGACACCGAAATTTCCCGCGAGATCGCCAACCGGTTCAACCTCGAACGCCGCGACTTCCTGAAGTTCTGCGCTGCCATGGCCGCGACCATGGGCCTGCCCAAGGGCGCCGAGGCAGAGATCGCCACGGCCATCACCGCCAAGGAACGGCCCAGCGTGATCTGGCTGCACTTCCAGGAGTGCACCGGCTGTACCGAATCCATGCTGCGTGCCGAGCATCCCACCATCGAGAAGCTGATCCTGGAGATCATCTCGCTGGACTACCACGAGACCCTGTTCGCCGCCGCCGGTCATCAGGTCGAGGCTGCGCGCGAAGCCGCCATGAAGAAGAACTGGGGCAAGTATGTCCTGGTGGTCGAAGGTGCCATCCCGATCAAGGATAATGGCATCTACTGCAAGATCGGCGGCAAGACCGCCCTGGAACTGGTCAAGGAATGCGCCGAGGGCGCCGCGGCGGTGATCGCCATCGGTTCCTGCGCTTCCTGGGGCGGCATGCCGTCCACCCCGCCCAACCCGACCGGCTCCACCGGCGTGCCGGAAATCCTGGCACCGAAGCCGGTGGTCACCATCCCCGGCTGCCCGCCCAATCCCTATAACTTCCTGTCGACGGTCGTGCACTTCCTGACCTTCGGGGCGCTGCCGGCCATCGACGACAAGGGCCGCCCCAAGTTCGCCTATTCCCGTCTGATCCACGAGAACTGCGAGCGCCGCGCCCATTTCGACGCCGGCCGCTTCGCGCTGGAATTCGGCGACGAAGGCCATCGCAAGGGCTACTGCCTGTACAAGCTGGGCTGCAAAGGTCCAGAGACCTACGCCAACTGCCCGGCTATCCTGTTCAACGATGTCGGCTCGGGCTCGTGGCCGGTGGGTACCGGTCACCCCTGCATCGGCTGTACAGAGAAGCATATCGGCTTCGAGAAGCCGATCCACGCCCTGGCCGAGCTGCAGAACCAGCGTCCGCCGCTGGGCTATGCCCGCGTGGTCGAGGAGCAGGGTGCCGGGGCGTCCATCGGTGCCATCGCCACCGTAGCGGCCGTCGGCGGCCTTGCCATCGGGGCCGGCGCCAAGCTGGTGGGCAATCTCGGCAAGAGCGAGAACGACCAGGATTCCGGCAAGCAGGGGTGACGCCATGACCATCACCAGACGCAATTTCCTGCGTTCGGCGGCGGGCGGCACGGCGGCGGCAGCCGCTTGCGCCACCCTGGCCCCGTCGAGCGCCCAGGCCCGAGACACCAAGCCGATCCCGGAGAACGCGGTCGGACTGCTCTACGACGCCACCTTGTGCATCGGTTGCAAGGCCTGCATGTCGGCGTGCAAGGAGGTCAACAACCTTCCGCCCGAGAACAATGTGGGCGAAAACCTGTGGGATACCCCGCTGGAACTGTCGGGCTACACCTACAACATCATCAAGATCTACCAGAACGGCACCATGGAGCATAAGGACAAGGCCGAGAACGGCTTCGCCCATATCAAGCGCTCCTGCCTGCATTGCGGCGACCCCTCCTGCGTCTCGGCCTGCCCGACCTCGGCCATGACCAAGGACGGCAATACCGGCATCGTCGGCTACAACAAGGACGCCTGCATCGGCTGCCGCTACTGCGTCGCCGCCTGCCCCTTCGGCGTACCGCAGTTCCAGTACGACACGCCAACGCCCCAGATCGCCAAGTGCCAGCTGTGCCGGCATCGCATGCCCGAGGGCAAGTACGCTGCCTGCGCCGAAAGTTGCCCCACCGGCGCCACCATCTTCGGCACCTACAAGGCGCTGTCGGAAGAGATCGATCGCCGCAAGGCCATGACGCCGGGCCAGCCCAACCTGTTCCCCCGCCGCACCCCAGAATCCGGCGACACCCACGAAAAGGCCGCGGCCGAATACGTGGACCATGTCTACGGCCAGAAGGAAGTAGGCGGAACCCAGGTGCGCTACCTCTCCGGGGTGGCCTTCGACAAGCTGGCGCTTCCCGTCGGCCTGCCCGACCGGTCCTACGCCGCCGATTCCGAGACCCTTCAGCACAGCCTCTATGGCGGGATGGTCCTGCCGGGCGTGGCGCTGGCCGGTCTGGTCGCCGCCGCCTGGCGGGGATCGCGCGACCACCGCGACGAAGACGATCAGGACATCTTCGATCAGCATGGGGGGCAGAAATAATGGTTAATCACCCCATTCCGAGCGAAGTGGCCCGCCGGCTGCAGAAGCCCAAGGCCGGCCATGCCGCCATCGGCGGCGATTTGATCGGCCCCGTCACCATCGTGCTGGCGCTGCTGATCGGCATCGCGCTGTTCTTTCTCGCCCAGCGCTTCATCTACGGCCTGGGCGCGGTCACCAACATCAATAACGGCTATCCCTGGGGCATCTGGGTGGTCTGGGACGTGGTCATCGCCACCGGCTTCGCCTGCGGTGGCTATGCCATGGCCCTGATGTGCTACGTCCTGAACAAGGGCGAGTTCCATCATCTCGTCCGCCCGGCGCTCACCGCCTCGCTGTTCGGCTATTCGCTGGGCGGCCTGTCGGTGCTGCTGGACCTCGGCCGCTACTGGAACTTCTGGCACATCCTGTGGCCCGGCTATGCCCAGCCCGGCTCGGTGATGTTTGAAGTGGCCGCCTGCATCAGCTGTTACATCCTCGTGCTGTGGATCGAGTTCTCGCCGGCCTTCCTGGAGCATTTCGGCTTCAAGAACCTCAAGGCCAAGCTGTCCAAGGTGATGTTCGCCTTCATCGGCCTGGGCGTACTGCTGCCGACCATGCACCAATCCTCGCTGGGATCGCTGCTGGTGGTGTTCGGCTACCAGATCCATCCGCTGTGGCAGACCCCGCTGCTGCCGCTGCTGTTCCTGCTCACCGCCGTGTGCATGGGCTTCGCGGTGGTCATCCTGGAAGCCACCCTGGCCGCCGTCGGGTTCAAGCGCGACATCCACGACGAACTGCCCATGCTTTCGAAGATCGGCAAGATCATCATGGGCATCATCGTCGCCTATCTGGTGATCCGCATCGGCGATCTGGTGGTGCGCGGCGCCATCTTCACCGTCTTCACCTCGGGCATCAAAAGTGTGATGTTCCTGATCGAGATGGCGGTGTTCATATACCCCGTGGTGGTGCTGTCCAAGCCGTCCAACCGCAAGCAGCTGTCCAAGCTGCTGGCGGCGGCCATGAGCATGCTGACCGGCGCGGTACTGTATCGCATCGACGCCTTCCTGGTGGCCTACGACACCGGGCCGGGCTGGCACTATTTCCCCAGCGCGCCCGAGATGATGGTCACCATCGGCGTCGCCTCCATCGAAGTCCTCGCCTACATCATTTTCGTCCGGAAATTCCCCGTTCTACCCGGCCATCCCACCTCCTCGACGGCCGCCGAGTAAGGAGACCTGAGCAGTGTCCAAGAGAATCACCATCGATCCCATCACTCGGATTGAAGGCCATCTGCGCATCGACGTCGAGGTCGACGGCGGCAAGGTCACCAAGGCCTGGTCCTCGGGCCAGATGTGGCGCGGCGTCGAACTGATCCTGCTGGGTCGCGACCCCCGCGACGCCTGGGCCATCACCCAGCGCATCTGCGGCGTCTGCACCACCGTGCACGCCATCACCTCGGTGCGCGCTGTCGAGAATTCGCTGAATCTCGAAATCCCGGTGAACGCCCAGTTCATCCGCAACATGATCATCTCGGCCCACGCCATCCATGATCACATCGTCCACTTCTACCACCTGTCGGCGCTGGACTGGGTGGACGTGGTTTCGGCGCTGAAGGCCGATCCCATCAAGGCGGCGGCCCTGGCCGAGAGCCTATCGGACTGGCCGCTCAACAACAAGGCGGTGATGACCCAGACCCTGGAGAAGCTGAAGAGCTTCGTCGGCACCGGTCAGCTGGGTCCGTTCACCAACGGCTATTGGGGCCATCCGGCCATGAAGCTGTCGCCCGAGGTCAACCTCATGGCGGTGGCCCACTACCTCCAGGCCCTGGACGCCCAGCGTCATGCCAACAAGATCGTCACCCTGCTGGGCTCCAAGAGCCCGCATATCCAGAACGTGGCGGTCGGCGGCGTCTCCAACCCCATCGCCACCGATTCGCAGTCGGTGCTGACCCTGGAGCGTCTGCTGGCCCTGAAGCCGCACATGGACGCGCTGTCCGACTTCATCCGTCAGGTCTATCTGGTGGATATCGCTGCGGTGGGTGCCTTCTACGCCGATTGGACCAAGTACGGTGCCGGCGTCATGAACTATCTGTCGGCCCCTGACTTCCCCACCGACAGCAAGGGAACCCAGTTCATGACCCCCGGCGGCTACATTCCCGGCGGCGACCTGACCAAGTACAAGCCCATCACCGCCTTCGGCGACGCCTTCCTGCGCGACGGCGTCGAGGAGAGCGTCAAGCACGCGTGGTACGACTATGCCAAGCCCGGCCCGCTCCACCCCTACAAGGGCGAGACCAAGCCGAACTACACCGACTTCCAGGATGACGGCAAGTATTCCTGGCTGAAGGCTCCGACCTTCTACGGCAAGCGCGCCCAGGTCGGACCGCTGGCCAACGTGCTGTGCGGCGTCGCCGCCGGCCACCAGCCGACCATCACTTACGCCACCAAGGTGCTCGATACCGCGTCCTCCCTGCTGGGCTCCAAGATCCCTCTGGCGGCGCTGCATTCGACCATCGGCCGTCACGCCGCCCGCGCCGTGCGCTGCGGTGTCATGGCCGAGGTGATGACCCAGAACTGGCAGATGCTGATCGACAATATCGGCAAGGGCGATTTCACGACCTTCAACAAGCCCACCTTCCCCAAGGGCGAGATCATGGGCTTCGGCTTCCACGAGGCGCCGCGCGGCCTGCTGTCCCATTGGACGGTCATCCGCGACGGCAAGATCGCCAATTACCAGTGCGTCGTTCCCTCCACCTGGAACGCCGGTCCCCGTGACGAGAACGACGAGATCGGTCCCTACGAAGCCTCGCTGATGGACAACCCCATCGCCGATGCCGAACTGCCGCTGGAAGTGCTGCGCACCGTCCACTCCTTCGACCCCTGTCTGGCCTGTGCCGTGCATGTGGTCGAGGACAACAAGGAAGTGGTTCAGGTCAAGGCGCTGTAGTAGCGTTGCCGCCTCCCCTCTCCCGTTCGCGGGGGAGGGGACCGCATTTGCCAGATATCGCCTTACCGTGAAAGTGTCCCATACCATGCGCGTGGTCATCCTTGGCGTCGGCAACATCCTGCTCACCGACGAGGGCGTCGGCGTCCATGCCGTCAATGCCCTGCTCGATGGCTATGACCTTCCCGCCGAGGTGGAGGTCATCGATGGCGGCACCTCGGGCATGGATTGCCTGGATCAGGTCTCCGAGGCCGATCACCTGCTGATCGCCGACTGCATGCGATCCAAGCAGGAGCCCGGTACCATCACCCGGCTGACCGGCTCGCAGATTCCCGCCTTTTTCAAGACCCGCATCTCGCCCCATCAGGTCGGCCTGTCCGATATGCTGGGGGCGCTGAACATCCACGACATGCTGCCCAAAAACATCGTGCTGATCGGCGTCGAGCCCATGTCCATGAGCCTTGGCATGGAGCTGTCGCCGGAAGTCGCCCCGATTCTGCCCAAGGTGGTGGACGCCCTGGTGACCGAACTGGCCACCATCGGCATCACCGTCCGGCCCAAGGCCGCCTGAGGTCCTCCGCCCATGTGCATGGCCATCCCGTCGCGCATCACCTCCATCGCCAACGGCATGGCCACGGTCGAGGCCTTCGGGCGCAGCCGTACCACCAGCCTGCTGCTGCTGGCGGACGAAGTGGCGGTGGGCGATTACGTCATCCTGGGCGCCGGTGGCAACTTCGCCGCCGAGAAGGTCGAGCCGGAGCAGGCTGCCGAGGCCCTGGCCTATCTGGCCGACGTTCTGGCCACCGGCCAGGCATGACCTTCGAAGCCGGCCTCGACATCCGCTTGTCCTTGCGCAATGGCGCGGTCGAGGCGGTTGACATCGCCTCGACCCGTCTGGTCCAAGCCGCCGGCCTGATGGCTGGCCGCAAGCCGGAACAGGTGACCGGACTGCTCCCCAGCCTGTTCGCTCTGTGCGGCACCGCCCAGGGCATCGCCGCCGCCCGTGCCTTCGAGGCCGCCGCCGGCTGGACCGCGCCGCCGGCCCTGGAGGCCGCCCGTACCGTTCTGCTGGGTGTTGAGACTCTGGTAGAGCACGCCTCCGCCATTCTGCGCGACTGGCCGGCCCTGCTGGGCGAGGAACCCGACCTGACGGCACTGCGCCCGCTGCGGCCGCTGATTACCGCCAGCCGCCATGCCCTGTTTCCCTCCGGCGGCTGGGCGACACCCGGCGGCGGCGGCCTCGCCCCACCGCCCGCCGCCCTGGCCGACCTCCTCCGCGCCTTGGCCGCTCTAAGAGCCTTGGACAGTGAGGATGCGGTCCCCATCCGCCTGATGCGTCACCTCGCGGCTCAGGGGCTGGAGAGCTTTGGCGCTTCCGATATCCCGCTGATGCCGGTGGGTGGCCCCTCAGACCTGGAAGACCGGCTGGCAGCCGACCGCGACGGCACCTATCTGGCCCGGCCCGACTCGCAGGGCCGGGTGTACGAGACCGGTTGCCTTACCCGTCTGGCCGCCTATCCCACCATTGCCGCCTTGCGCGGCCGTCACGGCAACAGCCTCGCCGCGCGCTTCGCCGCCCGTCAGGTGGAAATCGCCGAAATATTGCGAAAACTGGAAGACCTGGCGCAAGATTTGACAACCGCTCCCACCACCACCTTTTCACCGGCCGGCACGGGGGCCGGCATAGGGCTGGTAGAGGCCGCGCGCGGTCTGCTGGTTCACCGGGTCGAACTTGAGGAGGGCGTGGTGCGCCGTTACCAGATTCTGGCCCCCACCGAGTGGAATTTTCACCCCGACGGCCCCCTGGTCCGTGGGCTGCGAGGCGCCGAGGCCACCCCGGACCTGCACTGGCGTGCCCGCGTGCTGGCGGCGGCGCTTGACCCTTGCGTCGCCTGTTCCGTCGAGATCGCCGGCCATGCATGAGATGTCGCTGACCGAAGGCGTGGTGCGCATCATCGAGGATCAGGCCGCCAGCCACGGCTTCACCCGGGTCAAGACGGTGTGGCTGGAGATCGGCGAATTGTCCACCGTCGTGCCGGAAAGCATGGAATTCTGCTTCGATGCGGTGGCCCGTGGCAATCCGCTGACCGAGGGCGCAAAATTGGAAATCGTCCGCGTCCCTGGTACCGCCTGGTGCATGGACTGTGCCCAGAGCGTGGCCATCGCGTCGCGCACCGATGAATGCCCGCTCTGCGGTGGCTATCATCTCAACGTCACCGCCGGCGATCAGATGCGGGTCAAGGAAATGGAGGTGGAGTGATGTGCACGGTCTGCGGTTGCGGCGACGCCACGGTGGAAGGACACTCCCACCCTCACCCCCATGACCACCATCACGGTCATGAGCATGATCACAGCCATGACCACCATCACGGTCATGAGCATCCTCACCATGACCACGACAGCGACAAGGACATCCATTACGGCCGAGGAATTGCCGGGGTGCATGTGCCGGGCCTCAGCCAGTCGCGTATCGTCCAGATCGAACAGGATATCCTGGGCCACAACAACGACTTCGCCGGGCGCAACCGGGCCTGGACCGCCGAGCACGGGGTGCTGGCGCTCAATCTGGTTTCCAGCCCCGGCTCGGGCAAGACCACCCTGCTTTGCCGCACCGCCGAGATGCTGAAGGCCAAGTTCCCGGTGGCGGTGATCGAGGGCGACCAGCAGACCAGCTTCGACGCCGACCGCATCCGTGCCACCGGCATTCCGGCGCTGCAGATCAATACCGGCAAGGGCTGCCACCTCGACGCCCATATGGTCGAGACCGCCATCGCCCGCCTGGGGGTGGTCGATGACTCGGTGCTGTTCATCGAGAATGTGGGCAATCTGGTCTGCCCCGCCGCCTTCGACCTGGGAGAGGCCTACAAGGTGGCAATCCTGTCGGTGACCGAGGGCGAAGATAAGCCGCTCAAATATCCCGACATGTTCGCGGCCGCCGGCATGATGATCCTCAACAAGATCGACCTGCTGCCCCATACGGATTTCGACGTGGAGCGCTGCATCGCCTTCGCACGCAGGGTCAATCCGGACATCGTGGTGCTCAAGCTCTCGGCCCGCAGCGGCGAGGGCATGGACGAATGGCTGACCTGGATCACCGAGGGCCGCCGCCGGGCCATGGCCGACAAGGTGGCGACGCTGGAGGCCAAGCTGGCGGCGGCGAAAGCGAGCTTGAGGGACGAATGACCGCCATCGCCACCGTTATTCCCCTGCCCCGGGCGGTGCCGTCGGTGCTGGCGGTCGGCGCGTTCCTCAAGAACACCGTCTGCGTCACCCGGGGCGCCGAGGCTTTCGTCTCGGAGGTTCACGGCGATCTCGGCACCCCCGAGGCCATCGCCGCCTTCGAGCATAGCGTCGAGGCCCTGGTGGCGGAACTGGGCGTGACGCCGGTTTGCGTCGCCCATGACCTCCACCCCGACTTTCCCTCCACCCGCTTCGCCCAGGGCCTGGACCTGCCCAGCATGGCGGTGCAGCATCATCATGCCCACGCCGCCGCCATCGTCGCCGAGCACGGTATCGACGGGCCGGTGATCGCCCTGGCGCTGGATGGCTTCGGGCTGGGTCCATCCAACCAGTCCTGGGGAGGTGAACTGCTCCTGGCCGACGGCGCCCATTATCGCCGGCTGGGCCATCTGGCGCTGCTGCCGCAGCCCGGTGGCGACGCCGCCGCGCGCGAACCCTGGCGCATGGCCGCCGCCGTTCTGCACCGGCTGGGACGTGGCGCCGAGATCGCCGGGCGCTACGGTGCCATGGCCGCCGCAGGCCGGCTGGCCCAGGTGCTGGACAAGCGGCTGAACTGCCCCGAGACCTCCAGCGCCGGCCGGCTGTTCGATGCCGCCTGCGGTCTTCTTGGTCTTCACCCCATCGCCCAGTTCGAAGGCCAGGCCCCCATGGCGCTGGAAGCCCTGGTCACCACTCCGGATATCATGTCCGACGGCTGGGACCTCCGCGACGGCGTGCTGGACCTGCTGCCGGTGCTGGCCCAGCTTGCCTCCTGCGCCGATGCCGTGCGGGGGGCTAACCTGTTCCACGGCACCCTGATCGAGGCCCTGGCTCAATGGACCACCGAGGCGGCGCGGGCCGCCGGCGTGACCCGGATAGCCCTGGGGGGAGGCTGTTTCCTCAACCGGGTACTGCGCCAGGGTCTGACGGCACGGCTTGAGCGGCTGGGCCTGACCGCCCTGACCGCCACCAGGGTTTCCCCCGGCGACGCGGGTCTGAGCCTGGGGCAGGCCTGGATCGCCGCCCGGACATAGAGGCCCCTCCTCCGTCGCTTCAAGCCCCGCATCTGGCGACATTCGGCTCCGATGCCGGCAAAGTTCTCACCACCGACAACGCAGGCATCCTCGCTGCGGCCGCCCCGGCCAATCGTTGACGGTGGAACCGATGGCGGGCGCCCTTGCGCGCCCGCGCATGCCTGGGCTAGCGTAGGATACCCGAAGGACAAAACCCGAGGGACAAGAGGAATTGGAACCATGTGCCTCGCCCTGCCCGCCCTGGTGACCGAACTGCTGCCCGACGACTCCGCCAAGGTCAATCTTGGCGGCATCGCTAAGACAGTGTCGCTGGCCCTGGTGGACGGGGTGGCGGTGGGCGATTACGTCATCGTCCATGTGGGCTATGCCCTGTCCCGTATCGACCCCGAGGAAGCGGCCGAGACCCTGGCCCTGTTCGAACAGCTGGGGCAGTTCGAGGCGGAGCCGGCGGCGTGAAATACATCCCGGAGCCGCAGGCGTGAAATACATCGACGAGTATCGCGACGGCGCCAAGGCCCAGGCCATCGCCGGGGCCATCAAGGCCGAGGCCGATCCGGCGCGGACCTATCACCTCATGGAATTCTGCGGCGGCCATACTCATGCCATCTCGCGCTATGGGCTGGAGGACCTGCTGCCGGCCAATGTGCGGATGATCCACGGGCCCGGCTGTCCGGTCTGCGTCCTGCCCATCGGCCGCATCGACGCCGCCATCTGGCTGGCGCGGCAGGACGGCGTAACGCTGTGCACCTATGGCGACATGCTGCGCGTACCGGGCTCGCAGCGGCTGTCCCTGCTCAAGGCCAAGGCCGAGGGCTGCGACATCCGCATGGTCTATTCCACCCAGGATGCTCTCAAGCTGGCCCAGAGCCTGCCCGACCGCCAGGTGGTCTTCTTCGCTATCGGCTTCGAGACCACCACGCCGCCCACCGCCGTGGCCCTCAAGCAGGCCAAGGCCCTGGACCTGAAGAATTTCAGCGTGTTCTGCAACCACGTGCTGACCCCTTCGGCCATCACCCAGATTCTTGACAGCCCCGAGGTCCGCACCCTGGGCACGGTCAAGCTCGACGGCTTCATCGGCCCCGCCCATGTTTCGACCATCATCGGGTCCCGCCCCTACGAATACTTCGCCGAGGAGTACCAGCGCCCGGTGGTGATCGCCGGCTTTGAACCGCTGGATGTGATGCAGGCGGTACGCATGCTGGTGCGCCAGATCAATGACGGCCGCTTCGAGGTGGAGAACGAATTTTCCCGCGCCGTCACCCGCGACGGCAACGAAAAGGCCAAGGCCCTGGTGGCCGAACTGTTCGAGCTGCGCCGGACCTTCGAGTGGCGCGGCCTGGGACTGGTGCCCTATTCGGCACTGCGCATCAAGGAGCCCTACGCCGCCTGGGACGCCGAACGCCGCTGGGACGTGCCCCAGGACTCGGCTCCCGACAACAAGGCCTGCGAATGCGGCGCCATTCTCCGGGGCGTCAAGAAGCCGACGGACTGCAAGCTGTTCGGTACGATCTGCACCCCGGAGAATCCCATGGGATCCTGCATGGTCTCGGCCGAGGGCGCCTGCGCCGCCCACTGGACCTATGGCCGCTTCCGCGACGTGGAGATGACCCGACAATGACCCTGCCCCGACGGACCCATCCCCGCCCGCTCGACATCGTTCTGGGCCGTGTCGATCTCACCCATGGCGGTGGTGGCCGCGCCATGGCCCAGTTGGTGGACGAGCTGTTCATCGCCGCTTTCGACAACGAAGCGCTGAACCGGCGCAACGACCAGGGCGCCTTCGATGTGCCGGGCGGCCGCATGGTGATGACCACCGACGGCTATGTGATCAGCCCGCTGTTCTTCCCCGGCGGCGATATCGGCAGTCTGGCCGTGCACGGTACCGTCAACGACGTGGCCATGGCCGGGGCGGTGCCGATCTCGCTGTCGGCCAGCTTCATCATCGAGGAGGGCTTCCCCCTGGCCGACCTCAAACGCATCGTCGCCTCCATGGCCAAGGCGTCCAAGGAAGCCGGCGTGCCGGTCATCACCGGCGACACCAAGGTCGTGGAGAAGGGCAAGGGCGACGGCGTATTCATCACTACCGCCGGCGTCGGCATGGTACCGCCCGGCGTCGCGATTTCCGGCGATCAGGCCCGGCCCGGCGATGTCATCCTGGTCTCGGGCACCATGGGCGATCACGGCGTCGCGGTGATGAGCCAGCGCGAATCCCTGGGCTTCGAGACCGCCATCCTATCGGATTCAGCAGCGCTGCACACCCTGGTCGCCGCCATGGTCACCGCCGCGCCGGGTATAAGGGTACTGCGCGACCCCACCCGGGGCGGGCTGGCCTCGACCCTGAACGAGATCGCCGGCCAATCCGGGATCGGCATGCTGATCGAGGAAGCCGCCATTCCGGTGCGGCCCGAAGTCAAGGGCGCCTGCGAGCTGCTGGGCCTCGACCCGCTTTACGTCGCCAATGAGGGCAAGCTGATCTGCATCTGTGCCGAGGCCGATGCCGAAGCCCTGCTGACGGTGATGCGCGGTCATCCCCTGGGCCGCGAAGCCGCCCGCATCGGCGCCTGCCGCGAGGACTCCCACCATTTCATCCAGATGCGCACCGCCATGGGCGGCAACCGGGTGGTAGACTGGCTGGCCGGCGAGCAGTTGCCAAGGATTTGCTAGCGGCAAGGCGACACCGTCGTCTCGCCGCCTTGCGGCCGGGGGCCGGCGCGCCTTGTGGCGCGGAACCCAAGCGAGCGGACGCTCGCGCCCGGCGTTTGAGGGACCAATGACATGAAAATCCTCCTCCTCGCCCATTCCTTCAACTCCCTCACCCAGCGGCTGTGGGTTGAGCTGGAACGGCGCGGCCATGACGTCACCCTGGAGCTGGACGTCAATGACGCCGTGACCATGGAAGCTGTGGACCTGAACCGGCCCGATGTGATCGTGGCGCCGTTCCTCAAACGGGCCATCCCCGAGGCGGTGTGGCGCGAGCATCTCTGTCTGGTGGTCCATCCAGGCCCGATGGGGGATCGCGGGCCGACTGCGCTGGACTGGGCCATCCTGGAGGGCCGGGAAAGCTGGGGCGTCACCGTGCTCCAGGCCGAGGCCGAGATGGATGCCGGCCCCGTCTGGGCCAGCCGGACCTTCCCTATGCGCCCAGCCACCAAGTCCAGCCTCTACCGCAACGAAGTCAGCGAGGCCGCCGTCGCGGCGGTGCTGGAAGCTCTGGAAAAGGCCGAGGGAGAGCGCCCCGCCACCACCACCTGGAAGCCGGCCATGACCCAGACCGACCGGTCAGTCGATTGGGGCAGGGACGACACCGCCACGGTCTTGCGCAAGATTCGCGCCTCCGACGGCACGCCGGGGGTGCTGGATACTATACTCGACCGGTCAGTATACCTTCACGATGCCCATGCCGCCGAGGGGCTGAGCGGCGAGCCGGGCGCCCTGATCGCCCGTCATGGCGGCGCCGTGGCCCGGGCGACGACCGACGGCGCGGTGTGGATCGGCCATCTGCGCGACCGCGACGGCAGCGGCCTCAAGCTGCCGGCTACTACCATACTGACCGGTCTGGACAGTTTGCCGGAGGTGCCGGGCTATCATGACCTGTGGTACGAGGAACGCCACGGCGTCGGGTACCTGCATTTCCCCTTCCTCAATGGCGCCATGAGCAGCGATCAATGCCGACGGCTGCGGGATGCCTTCGTCGCCGCCACCCAGCGCCCGACCAAGGTCATCGCCCTGATGGGCGGGCCGGATTTCTGGTCCAACGGCATCCATCTCGGCACCATCGAGGCGGCGGACAGCCCGGCCGAGGAATCCTGGCGCAACATCAACGCCATGAACGACCTATGCCGCGCGATCATCACCTGCGGCTCCCACCTTACCCTTGCCGCCATGCAAGGCAATGCCGGTGCCGGCGGGGTGTTCATGGCCCTGGCCGCCGATCTGGTCCTGGCCCGCGACGGGGTGGTGCTCAACCCCCACTACAAGGGCATGGGCAATCTCTACGGCTCGGAATACTGGACCTATCTGCTGCCCCGGCGTTGCGGCGCGGACAAGGCCCAGGAGGTGACGGAAGCGCGCCTGCCCATGGGCACCGAGGAGGCCGAGCGCCTGGGCCTGATCGACTCCCATTTCGGGGCCAATGTGCCCGAGTTCCGCCAGTTGGTGGAAGAGATGGCCGAAGCCCACGCCGCCGATCCCGGCCTGGAGGAGCGCCTGATCGCCAAGCGCCTGTCCCGCGCCGCCGATGAAGCCGCCAAGCCGCTGGAACAGTACCGCGCCGAGGAACTGGAGCACATGAAGCTCAACTTCTACGGCTTCGATCCCAGCTACCACGTGGCCCGGTTCAGCTTCATCACCAAGGTACCGAAGTCGCGGACACCACTGTATCTGGCGCGGCATCGGCGGAAGGGGTGAGGGGGTTAAGGCGAGGACATCCCTTTGCCCTCGAAGAGGGGCCCCTCACAATCGGCAAGATCAAGCTCGACCTGCCGCGCTCTTGTGAGAAAGTCCGCAAAGGGAGTTCCACGACGTCTCACTAGGTGACTAAGCACCCCATCATCCATCAATATCTCTCTTGACTGCCTTTGGTCAGAAGACGATTCGAGCTCCCTCAAGGTTGATCTAATTCCATCCATCTCTTCGCGAAGGCCCGCCATTTCCCTGGCCATGGGATCAGCGCTTTGCTCCAGAACTTTCCCCCGTTCAAAGCGGGCGACTGGGTTTTCCTGACCGGCACTGCCCTGGCCCACGCCAGCGAAGTGGCGCTCGATAGCATTGCGTGTCGCCTGCGTCGCGGCAAAGCTGTCATGGCGAATCTGGATGACATTCTGGGACCCAATATCGAACGGTATCCGCACCGGATCGTCACATGACAACAGGATGCATGGCCTATTCCAGGCATGGGCGATGGCAAGCTCGTAGAAGACATTGGGATTGTGGCCGGTGATATCGGCGACGATGATGTCGGCCTCGATGATGTCGCCGACGATCTTGGTGGTGATGTCGCCGGGGCGGTCATTGTCGATCACCCGCTCCGCCCGATAGCCGGCCTGCTCGGCCAGGGGGCGGATCAGATGCTCGTAAAGGTCATCAGAGCGCGCCCGGATCGCCGACTCGCGCTCGCCGATGGGGCAAATCACGAAGCAGCGCTTTTCCTTAGAATCATCATTGGCCACCGCGCACCCCATTCAATCGGATTGGTTGATACAACCCTACCTGAATTGGATCGGCGGCACCACCGGCCGAGTGCCCCGTTGGGGCCGGGGTCATAAGCAACACGGATGGACACGGATGCCGCTTCGCGGCGCACGGATGGACACGGATTTGTTTTTATCCGTGTTCATCCGTGGATATCCGTGTCCATCCGTGTTGCTCTCAGCCGCCAGTCACGCGGAGTCCAGTGACGCGGAGACGATCTCCGCTAAAGCCCGGCAAGACCGTGCTAAGCTCCTTGAAGCGCCTCGCTGGGGAGGCAACCTTTTCCGACCCGAGGGGACCAACCATGACCGTCATCATCATCGGCGCCGGACCGGCGGGGCTGATGGCGGCCGAGACGCTGGCCGGCCAGGGCATTGCCGCCGCCGTCTACGACGCCATGCCATCGCCCGGACGAAAGTTCCTGCTGGCAGGCAAGGGCGGGCTCAACCTGACCCATTCCGAGGCCCCCGAGCGTTTCATCGCCCGCTATGGCGCCCGGGCCGACGTCTTCGCCCGGCTGCTGCTGGCGGACTTCGGGCCGGCGGAGCTGCGGGCGTGGACCGAAGGATTGGGGATCACCACCTTCGTCGGCTCGTCGGGGCGGGTGTTTCCCGCCGAGATGAAGGCGGCACCGCTGCTGCGGGCCTGGCTGCGGCGCCTGCGGGGGCTGGGAGTGAATCTGCATGTCCGCCACCGCTGGCTGGGCTGGGACGACCGAGGGGCACTGCGCTTCGCCACCCTGGCGGGAGAGATCGCCGTGACGGCCGAGGCGACCATCCTGGCCCTGGGCGGCGCCTCCTGGCCGCAACTGGGCTCGGACGGGGCGTGGGCCACCGTGCTGGCGGAGCGCGGGGTAGAGATCGCCCCGTTGGCACCAGCCAATTGCGGCTTCGATTGCGACTGGAGCCCGCTCTTCGCCGAGCGCTTCGCCGGCAGCCGCCTGGGCACCGTCCAGTTGAGCTTCGCCGGCCAAAGCGTCCGAGGCGACATAACGCTGTCAGCCACCGGCATCGAGGGCGGCAGCATCTACGCCCTGTCGGCCGCCTTGCGCGACGCCATCGCCGCCGAGGGCCGGGCGGAGCTGACCCTCGACCTGATGCCCGACTGGAACGCAGAGCGGCTGCACGCCGCCCTGGCCCGCCCGCGCGGGTCGCGGTCGCTCTCCACCTTCCTCGGAAAGGCCCTGCCCCTCAAGGCTCCGGCACTGGGGCTGCTGCGCGAGGTTCTGCCGCGTGAGGTTCTGGAGACTCCCGCCCGGCTGGCCGAGATCGTCAAGGCGCTCCCCGTGGTCCTCAAGCGGCCCCGCCCGCTGGCCGAAGCCATCTCCACCGCCGGCGGAGTGCGGTTCGAGGATTTGGACGAGCATCTGATGCTGAAAACCCTGCCCGGGGTGTTCATCGCCGGCGAGATGCTGGACTGGGAAGCCCCCACCGGCGGCTATCTCCTCACCGGCTGCCTTGCCAGCGGGCGCGCCGCTGGCCTGGGGGTGGCGAGCCGGCAACGCTCGCGGGCCTAACAGGCTATTGAAAAGGCGATTTTGGTCCGCTCCATTCTTCGAGACAGCCGCTTCGCGGCTTCCTCAGGATGAGGATGCGGCATTGAAAACAAAGACCTCATGCTGAGGAGGCCGCCGATAGGTGGCCGTCTCGAAGCATCCTCGCCGCCAGGAGACGTCCTTCTTCAATCGCCTTCTAGGGCATCGAGCCTTAAATATGAGGCGCGCTGCTCTTGCGCCCATTGAGGGCGCGGCCAAGGCCGCGGATGCCGCCGCCCGGCGAGGGAAAATGATAAAGGCTAGACCGCGATGCACATTTTGGGCATCACGGTCTAAGGGCGGAAGGCCCAGTAGCGTCCGTCCCCGTGTTCAACCGGCAGGATATTGATCCGGCGATCCGGCGGATCGCCCGCCAGCACCCGCGCCAAGTCGTTCATGACCACCCGATTATCGCCGAAACCGGAATGGGCCAGAAAGTCCAGATCCACCGCCGAGGCATCGATGGTTTCCATCCCGGCGGCGGCGACAGCGCCATGCCCCGCCCTGGGCAGGCCGTTGAGCGCCTGCGACATCATCAGGGCGAAATCCGAGCGGTTCGCATAAAGGGTCACCCGGCGCGCCGGGCGGGGGAAATTCTCCGCCAGTTGCTCGAACAAGGGAACTGAGATATCCGGCGATGCCAGGATGATCTCACGGAAACGGCTGTCCTTGGATTGCGCCAACCTGTGCAACGTCCGCAGAAGCGGCCGATTCCCCATGCTGTGGGCAATCACATGCATGCAGGCCAGATCGGGCAGCGTCGACAACATAACCAATAGGTTTTCGAGGTGACGGGCGGCAATCTCGGCCATTTCCGTATCGGGCTGGTATTCCAGCAGGCTTGCCTGGGACGGCCAGGAAAATAGCACCGGCACCCCCTTGAACTTCAAGTCCCAGTGTAGCTGGCCGGTGCGAAGCGCCGCATCCTTGAACGAGGTGCGGTAGCCGTGAATGAAGACCAGGATTTCGGAATCCTCCGAATCGCGCAGGCGCTCTCCCACCATGGACAGGAACTCCTGTTGCTCCTGGCTCAACAGGCTGCCGAGCGTCATGTGGCGGTCCGGGTCCAGGCGAAATTCCAGCCGGGTCCAACGCGGCTTTTCGATCACGCCCATCTCGTGGCTCCGGGGAATGGTGACCTCCGCCATTCCGAAATTGAGGCCTTCGCTCAGTTCGTCGCCAAAATCGCCGTCGCCGCGCCCCTTCCGGTTGGTGGCGAAATGGACGGCGACACTGGCAAAATTCGGAACCGGGATGATAGGGGGATCGCTGGCAATCGCCCCCACTACGGGAGA
>Ga0265313_10000305_pt1 | contig 53305 bp, 55 predicted proteins | sample 4123metaG_FD_203122 | JGI IMG/M metagenome (GOLD analysis project Ga0265313, IMG submission 203122) | Rhizosphere microbial communities from Carex aquatilis grown in University of Washington, Seatle, WA, United States - 4-1-23 metaG | ecosystem: Host-associated > Plants > Roots > Rhizosphere >... | reverse complement strand
TCTCGTCGGCGAACACCAGCGCGTTGTCGGGGACGTATTCGAACAGGGTCGGCGGCGGCTCGCCGGGCTTCCTGCCGGTGAGGTAGCGCGAATAATTCTCGATGCCGGCGCAGGAGCCGGTCGCCTCCATCATTTCGAGGTCGTAAATCGTGCGCTGCTCGAGCCGCTGCGCTTCAAGCAGACGCCCGGCCTTGTGCAGTTCCTCGAGCCGCCATTTCAGCTCGGCCTTGATGCCCTGCATCGCCTGGATCAGCGTCGGACGCGGCGTGACGTAATGCGAATTGGCGTAGATCTTGACGAATTCGAGCTCGTCGGTCTTCGCACCGGTCAGCGGGTCCATCTCCTCGATCTTCTCGATCTCGTCGCCCAACAGATGGACGCGCCAGGCGCGGTCTTCATAGTGCGCTGGGAAGATGTCGACGGTGTCGCCGCGCACCCGGAACGAGCCGCGGAAGAAGTCGCCCTGGGTGCGCTTGTATTGCAGCGCCACCAGGTCGGCGAGCAATTGCCGCTGCTCGATCTTGCCGCCCTGCTTCAGCGTGAAGGTCATTGCCGAATAGGTCTCGACCGAGCCGATGCCGTAAATGCACGACACCGAGGCGACGATGATGACGTCGTCGCGCTCGAGCAGCGCGCGCGTCGCCGAGTGGCGCATGCGGTCGATCTGCTCGTTGATCGAGGATTCCTTCTCGATATAGGTGTCGGTGCGCGGCACGTAGGCTTCCGGCTGGTAGTAGTCGTAATAGGAGACGAAATACTCGACCGCGTTGTCGGGGAAGAACGACTTGAACTCGCCATAGAGCTGCGCGGCCAAAGTCTTGTTCGGCGCCAGGACCAGGGCGGGGCGCTGCGTCTCCTCGATCACCTTGGCCATGGTGAAGGTCTTGCCGGAGCCGGTGACGCCCAACAGGACTTGCGTGCGGTCGTGGCGTCGCACGCCTTCGACCAGCTCCTTGATCGCGGCCGGCTGGTCGCCCTTCGGCTCGAAGTCGGACTTGATGACGAAGCGCTGGCCGCCTTCGGATTTTTCCGGCCGCGGCGGACGATGCGGCGTCCACGGCGTCTCGTTGACCTCGGGCCGGCCCTCGCGCAGCAGACGGTCGAGCGATTGCTGGCTGGCCATGCCGCCGAACGCGCTCAGCCCTTCGCCGCCGGGCTTCGGCAGATCGGCCTTCGGCAGCCGGTATTTGTCGAGCGTGCTTTTTATGGTGCCGGGGCGCGAATCCTGCCCCCCGGTATCGAGGCCCAATTCCTGTTCCAGCGCGGGATCGAGGCCGGTGACCGAAGGCCCGTTGAAGTCGGCATTGAACGTACTTTGCGGCGCCTCGCCGAAGCCCTTGGCGGTGGAGCGGCGCGCGGTGTGGGCGTCGGAGAAATCGCGGCGGCGCTCGAACGAATTGTCGGGCGGCGGCTGCAGCCCCGAATTGTTGCCGGTGCCGGAGCCGAGCCCCGCGGTTCCCTTGTTGATGCCCGGATTGAGCAGATCGGCCAGCGCGTCCGGCGTCGCCGCATTGTCGGGCCGCGACGCCTTGGCGCGCGTCGGCTTTGCCGGGTCTTTCTTGGCTTTCTGGGGCTTTTTCGGGGGACGCATCTGCCGAATATGGGGCGAGTCCGGTGGCGAGAAAAGGGCGCGCCGCGTATCCTCGCCGGCCAATATGGGGGCGCCGATGACGATACAGCAGGCCACGCGGGCGCCGACGCCGCTCGCCACCAAGATCGGCTACGGCCTGTGGGCCGTCGCGCTGCTGTGGTGGTTCTTCTACTACGCCAATTATCTCGGCCCGTTCGAACTGCTCGGGCTCAAATTCATGTGCATCAACGGCGCCACCAGCGAGTGCCTGTTCTTTCAGGAGCGCATGGGCAGGACCGCCATCCCGACCTATCACCCGATCCTGTTCTATGCCGGCTTGCTCGCGCTTGCGGTCGGCACCTATCAATCCTGGCAGGCCCGCAAATGACGAGAACCTTTGGCTGTCTGATTGCGTTCGCGCTTATCTGCGCCCCGGCAGCCGCGCAGACCTTCAACGAGCGGCCCTACGATCCGCCGGTCGGCAGCCGCTGGCAGATCGAGTCGCAGACCGACAGCAATCAGTCGGGCGACATCGGCACGTCGCGCGATCAGCACGTCCATTCGCTGAGCGAGTTTACCATTGTCGAAAAGCTGCCGGACGGCTTTCGCGTCACCTTCATCAATCGCGGCATCACGATTTCCGGCTCGGCGCCGGGCACCGCCATCGCCGAAAAGGCCTTCACCGCGATGAAGGATATCGAGGTTCGCGCCCGCACCGATCGCAACGGCAAGCCGGTCGCGATCGAAAACTTCGACGAGGTCAAGGCCAACATGCGCATCGTGATCGAGCGCATGACCGGGGCGCTGGCGAGCCAGCCGAAGGTCGCCGCGCTGATCAAGGAAATGCTGGATGGCTTCCTGATGGTCGATGGCGCCGATGCGGCGCGGCTCTACCTCGAGGAGGTGCCGCTGCTGGCGTCGGCGCAGAATACCGGGCTCAAGCCCGGGGCGGCGCGGCGCGAGCAGGACAATGTCGAGGCGCCGTTCGGCGGCGGCACGATCAAGGCAACCGTCACGACGCGGCTGACGTCATGGGACGACAAGGCCGGCACCGTCCGTTACACGCGAACGCGCGAAACCGACCATGAGGCGATGCAGGCCTTCATCATGACGGTGGTGCAGAAGCTCGCCGCGGCGTCAAGCGACAAGGATATGCCGAAGGTGGTCGAGATGATGAAGCAGGTCAGTTTCGACCTCACCTCGGAAACCACCATCGACGTCGAAGGCGGCATGGCGCGCGCGGCGACCGAGCGCGACACCATGACCGCGCAATTGATGGGCCACCGGATGAGCAAGCTCGAGACCAAGACGATCAAGGTGACGCCGCTCGCCAAGTAGGAGAATGCCGATGCTCGCGCTGCGCCCGAACTGCGAATGCTGCGACAAGGATTTGCCGCCGGACGCGGCGGCGCCATGATCTGCACCTTCGAGTGCACGTTCTGCCGCGGCTGCGTCGACACCAGGCTCGGCGGCCGCTGCCCGAATTGCGGCGGCAATTTTGCGCCGCGGCCGATCCGTCCCGCCGGCAAACTGGCGAACTATCCGCCCTCCACCGAGCGCGTATTCAAGCCGCAGGGCTGCGGGCAGGCGGCCTAGCGCCGGCCGCGCGCCGCCTACTTTGCCGCCGCGGGGAACGGCTCGGTGTAGAACTCGCCGTCGCGACCAAAATACATCGCCTTGCGGCCGCCGAAGAAGACGCTGTAACGCGCGCAGCCGGCCTTCATGATTTGCCGCAGGAATTCGGCGTAGCCGATGTTCTTTTGCTGGATTGCCTTCACCGCGGCGGCCACCGCCTCGCGGTCGAAGCTCGCCGCGATTGCCGGGCTTTCGGTCAGCGGCATCGGCTCGTCCACGCTCTGGGCGTAGGCGCCGTAGTAGGTCTTGCGCAACGCGATCAGATCCGCGTTGTAGCTGGCGACGCCGGCACCGGCGAGCTTTTGCACGACGATCGGGAACGGCGTGTTAGCGAAGCTCGCCTTCATGGCCTCCGCAATGGTCTCGGTATTCATGGCTTTCATTCTCACTTTGCGTTGTCACGGTCGTTCAGGGCCTGGATCAGACGGCGCAGACCGCGATGCAGCGCGCCGACGTCGGTGCCGGCAAGCCTGCGCGCAAGCTGCGCGTGGCCTGACCCGGCGGCTTTGGTGATCTTGGCGAGCGCGTCGCGCCCGCGCGGGTTGAGCACGAGAAAAGGCGAGCCACGGTGGTCGGGATTGGGCTCGAAACTGGCCCAGTTCTCCGTCACCAGCAGATCGGCGATGCGCTGCACATTCTGCCGCGAGACGCCGAGGCGGCGGGCGATCTGAGGCACCGTGCGTGGATCGGCGGAGGCCGCGCTCATGACCTGCCAGCGCGCCTGGGTCTGGCCGACGGTCCGGGCGATCTCGTCGCCCTGATCGCGGAAACGTCCGGCGAGCTCGAAGACGTCGGCGACAATCAGAGGCAACAGGGTCTTGGCGTCAGCGGTCATGACTCCCAGATGTCATATTGACAATCTATTGTCAATAATGCGTTGCCAGATTTCTTTGGCCCGGCGTGGTTTTCAGGCTGTTCGGCGAACTTTTCCCCGTCATTCCGGGTGCGGCGGAAAGGCCGCGAACCCGGAATCCGTAGCCTCGGCGCTACGGCCATGGATTCCGGGCCCGCTCGCTGCGCGCGTCCCGGAACGACAGAGAGTGTTACGCCGCCTTGGCCCATAACGGCTTCGACGCCGGCGCCGCGCGCGGCACCCCGAACCCGATCGCTAAAGTTTTAGCGGCGGCTTTAGCCCCATCGAAAACCGGGGCGGTTACGCCTCGGGCGGTGGGAGGCTCCATGTCACCGGCTCGGATCTGCCTGTATTTACTGCTCGCCATTGCGGGCGCCGCGCCCGCCTCGGCGGCTGAGCCGGATCCCGCGCGCTGCGTCGCGCCTTCGTTCAGCTATGACGCTGCGGCGGCGCTGGAGTCCTGCGCCGCGCTGCTGAAAAACGATGCGTTATCGGACTCCGAGCGCGCCCGTCTCCTGACGCTGCGCGGCCGCTCGCTTAAGGTTCAGCAGCAACTCGACGCCGCGATCGATGATTTCGAAGCGGCGCTGGCGCTGAAGCCCGGCGACGTTGACATCCTGCTCCAGCGCGCCTGGGCGGCGTTCGACAAGAGGGATTTCGACAAGGTCGGCTGGATCGTCGAAAAGGTGCTGACGGCCGATCCCAACAATCCCACCGCCTACGAAATTTACGGCAGCGTGGCGTTTCGCCTGAAAGACTATCCCGCCGCGAAGGGGTTCTATGACAGGGCCGTCGCCTTGCGGCCGGACTTCGTCCATGCGCGCTTCAATCGCCTGGTGCTTTACAAGATCACGGGCGCCCACCGGGCCGTCGTTGAGGAAGCCGACGCGCTGCTGGCGCTCGACAATCCCGAACTCGACACGCTTTATGCGATGCTCGAAAAAAAGCGGGTGACGTACCGCACCATGACGCGGCTCGAGCGGGCGCTGATCTTCGAGACCATGGGCCAGACCGAGCAGGCCGAGCGGGCTTTCGCCGACTGGATCGCAGTCGAGCCGAATGCGGTGGCCTTCGGTTACCGCGCCGCGTTCCATGAGCGGCACGAGCATTACGAGCAGGCGTTGGCCGACCTCGACAGCGCGCTGGCTGACGATCCGACTTTCTGGCTGCTGCATCACACCCAGGGCAGGGTCTATTACTACACGCACCGCGACGAGGATGCGATCCGCGCCGAGAGCCGCGCGATCGCGCTCAATCCAGACGCCGGAGTATCGTATTGGATACGCGCCGTATCCGAGCGCCGGCTGAAGCAAGACGACGCGGCACTTCAGGATGCGCTGAAGGCGGTCGCGGTCGATCGCGGCGTCCTGGCCCTCAAGATCGAGACGCTGACCAAGCTCGGCTATCTGCAAATCGGCCCGAATGACACGAAAAACCCGGTGCCTGCGCTCGCTGCGGCGGTGCAGGCCTGCATGCTGGATGAGGAGTGCTGGTAATGATTGGTTATGGTGCAAGGTTGATCATAGCCGCCGTGGCGATGACGCTGGTCTTGGGCGTTTGGGGCGGCGCGCAAGCTTGCGAGCTGCACCGGTCGTCCTTCGATAGGCAGCAAGTCGCCGCGCAAGGACTGCCGCAGGCAACGATGCGAGACGCCAACTTCACGCCGATCGACCGCCCGCCGTTCTGCCCCGTCGCTGACAATCGCGCGGCGGTTCTTGTGGCGCCCGCGCCGGTGTGTTTCGCGGGCGAAATGACATTGGCGGCAACAGCGGCCGAGCAATGAAGCTCAAATACGTCCTGGGCGGCGGCGCGGCCTTGGTCGCCACCGCTGCCGTAACCATCGCGGTGGTTTTCCACTACGCCGACTTGGGTGCCGTCAATCTGCCGGTCAACGATCCGGGCGCCGGCCGACTGCCGATGTATCGCAGCGCCTGCTATGTCGCCGCCCATGAAAGACGTGGCGAGCCCTGTATCGAGCCGGCGCTCCCCGCCGCCGAGGCCGGCACTGGCGCGCGCGTCCGTGCGCATCTTGCCCGCGCCGTGTTCGAGATTGACATGCAGGAGCCGGAAAAGGCGCTCAGGGAAGTCGATGCCGCGATCGCGCTCGATGCCGGCAGCGCCGAAGCGCGGCATCTCGCGGCCCGGCTCTCGCTGACGCTGTTCGACATTGATAGGGCGGAGCGGGAAATTGTCATCGCCCGCAAGCTTGCGCCGCAAGATCCGCAGATCGGCACGACCTATGCGGCGGTGCTCGTTGGTCGACAGGCCAATCGCGAAGCGGTTGGCGTGCTCGACGACGTCATCCGCCGGCATCCGAACTATCTGTTCGCTCGCAAGGAGCACGCCACGCTATTCGCATATATGGGGGAATGCTGCGCGCGCGGCAATTATCAAGTTGCGCTGGCGGATTACGATTATCTCATTCGGCATGGCGTTCCCGAATCCGGGCTGCTGGCGCAACGTGCCGCGGCGCTCCTCGCCATCGGTCGGCCGGAACCGGCGGTCGCGGACTTGACCGCGGCGCTGGCGCTTGCGCCGGATGACGCTCTGTTGCTGATATCGCGCGCGGAAGCCTATGCGGTGCTCGAGCGCGACGATCTCGCGGTAAAGGATTATGACGCGGTACTCACCGACGTGGCGCCGGGCGTGCCGCTGCATGTGCTGCCGAACGACCGCCGCGCCAAGCTGCTGGCCGCACGGGCGTTGAGCCTGGTGCAACTGAAGCGCTTCAGCGATGCGGTCAATGACGTAGTGGCGGCGATCAGCGTCGGCGGCAAGGCGGCGATCCTGCGTGCACAGGTCCTGCTGCGGCGGCATGGCTTCCCCGATGTGCCGATCGACGGCGAGAACTCGTCCCAGCTACGGCAGGCGTTGAGCGCCTGCTTCGGCCTCAAGGCCTGCTATCAGCCGGTGATGCGGGCAATCTAGGCCGCGTCAAGCCGCCTTCGCCCATAACTGCTTCGACGCCAGCGCCGCGCCCTCGCTGAGCGATTTGAGCTTCATCCAGACGATCTTGGTGTCGACCTGGACGCGGCCGGCGAAGGTGCCGAAGCCGCAATCGACCCCGGCGAGGACGTTGTCGCGGCCGACCGCATTGGCGAAGTTCAGGATGCGGTCGCAGACCACCTCCGGATGCTCGACGGTGTTGACGGTAGAATCGATCACGCCGGGAATGATCACCTTGCCGGCGGGCAGCTTGACGTCGCGCCAGATCTTCCACTCGTGCTCGTGGCGGCCATTGGCGGCTGGAAATGACACCGCCATCGGCTTCGCCGTCAGCACGATGTCAATGATGTCCTTCAGCGGCACGTCGGTATGGCGCGGCGCCATGGTCGAGCCCCAGCACACATGCATGCGCATGCGCTCGGCCGGGATGTCGGCGACGGCGCGGTTGAGCGCCGCGGCATTGACCGAGATGATGTCGCGAAACTCGGCGAGGCTCCGGTCGAGATAGACCATGTGGCGCAGCATGGCGAGGTCGGGGCAGTCGAGCTGCAGGATGAAACCGGCGTCGACGATCGCCTGGTATTCGCGCTTCATCACCTCGGCGAGCGCGAACACATAGGCTTCCTCGGTCTTGTAGTGCGCGTTCTTGAGGTAGCGCGCGATCTGGCCGGGCGACGGCGAGGTCATGAAGAATTCTTCCGCCTTCGCCCCGGCCATCGCGTCTTTCGACAGCGCGATATCGGCTTGCGCCGCGGCGAAGTCCTTCCAATCCACGTCGCCCGAGCATTTCGGCCGGTACTGGAACGGCGAGGCAAAATACTTGAGCAGCGCCGCGAGCTCGGGAAATTCCTCGTCGCCGGTTCCCATCGGCGGCGCGCTCTCGCCCTCGAAGCCGGTCAGCCGGTCGAGCACATGCACGGTGTAGTCGGTGCGGCCTTGCTCGCCGTCATTGATGATGTCGAGCCCGCATTCGACCTGCTTCTGCACGACATGCCTGATGGCGTCGCGCACTGCGGATTTCAGCTCGGCCTTGCGCTGGCCCGGCCGGGCCTGCTCGGCGAGCAGCAGCTCGACCACCTTGGCGGTACGCGGCAGGCTGCCGGTATGCGTGGTGAGGATGCGCGACGTGCTGCGTTTCATGGCGCCCGGCGGGAGCGGCGTTCAGAAGCCGGTGACGGCCAACGTGACGTGCTCGACCTCGGGGGCCGCCGCGAAGCAGTGGCCGACCAGCTTGCGCCATTCCTGGAAGTCGGCCGAGCCGCGGAAATCGACGGTATGGTTTTCCAGCGTGTCCCATTTCACCATCAGCCGATAGCGCTGCGGCTTCTCGTGCGACTTTTGCAGCTGCATGCCCTTGCAGCCCTTGGTGCGCTGGAAGATCGGCGTGGCCTTCGTCACGCCGGTTTCGAATTCGGCTTCCATGCCGGGCTTGACGTCGATCTGGGCGATTTCGGTGATCATGGTGGTTGATTCCGGCTGTGGCGGGGGCGGCATTATGGTCCGGACGCCGCGCGCTGCAAAGTGTGCACATCCGCCCCAGTTGGCAGTTGGCCTTGTGAAACGACGGGCTGCGGCCTCCGTGCCGCTAGAATGCCCGCATCCGGCGCAGCGCCCAATAGCACACCGCGCCGGCGGCCAACGCGATCAGAAACGCGAACCAGGTGCCGCCATCGGTGTTCTGCAGCGGCATGTCCTTGGTGTTCATGCCGAAGAAGCCGGTGACCAAGGTCGGCGGCAGCAGGCAGGCGGTCAGGATCGAAAGCGTGAACAGGCGGCGGTTGGTGATTTCGGTCATCTTCGCCGCGATCTCGTCGAGCAGCAGCCGCGCGCGCTGCTGCAGCGAGCCGACCTCATGGTCGATGGCGTCGAGCTTCTGCGCCAAGGCACGGATCGCCAGTGCGGCCGGCGCATTGTCCGCCATCAGGCGCGGCTCGAGGCGGTGAAAGATCGCCCTGAGCTGCGCGAGCTGGCGATGCACCCGCGCCGCCTGCAGTCGAATGCGGCCGATGCGCGAGCGCCCGTCGGTCGGCTCGTCATGCATGATCAGTTCTTCGATCTTGTCGAGCTCGTCGCCAAGACCCTCGGCCATCTGCCCCACGGCGTCGGCGAACTCGTCGATCACGGCGTCGAGCAGCGATACCGCGGTCGGGAAGCGCTTGCCCGATTCGATGGCGCGGCGGTTGACCTCTACTGAATGAACTGGCCGCTGCCGCGCGGTGATCAGCATGCGCTCCGTCTTCACGAAGCGCAGTCGAACCAGGTCGTCGCTGCGCTGGCCGATCTCCTGGTGCAGGTCGGGCAGGACGCCGACGATTTCGCTGCCGATGATATCGAGCCGCAAATGCGCGTCCGGTCCGGCAAGCACCTCGCGCGCGATCTCGGAGATCGGCGCATGCCGCGCGATCCATGTGCGGCAGCGCATGTCGGCTAGTCCGAGATGAACCCAGACCCAGCCTTCGCCGTGGTCGGCGAGCGCTTCGTTCACCCGATCATTGGCGACGAGTTCGGCCGTTCCGTCGGATCGGAAGCGGTAAACCCAGACAATTCCGGTGGTCGAATTGCCATCGGCGAGATCTGTCATCGCATGTGTCATGACGGTATCGTCTCGGCTATAGCGACGAGTGATGCGAGTTCATGACAGGACGATGACAGCGCCGGTTACGCGATCCGGGCATCTGTCACACAGGGTCAATAGAGACACCCTATAGGCTGGGCCCGACAGGCCAGCCGTGCTTCGAACCGTCATCGATCTTACCGGCATCAGCGCCGCGGCGCTGACCACGATCTGCTGGCTGCCGCAGGCGCTCAAGATCGTCCGCGAAAAAGACACGCGCGCGCTGTCACTTTACGCCACCGGCGCCTTCACGCTCGGCGTGGCGCTCTGGCTGATCTACGGCCTCGCCATTTGCGACTGGCCGCTGATCGGCGCCAATGCGGTGACGCTCGGGCTGATGGTGCCGATCCTGCTGATGAAGCTTCGCTACGGGTGAACGGCCGGCTCACTGGCCCGGATCGCTGCCGATGCCGGCATAGCCGGTGATCTTCCAGTCGCCGTTTTCCTTGACGTAGCAGACCTGGTCATTGCCGAGAGGCGCAATGTCGTCGATCGGGACGAAGCCATATTTGCCGGCCGGCGTGACGATGCGCAGGAACGAGCCGGCCGCCGGCTCGGCATTGGCATCGGGCGCGGCCCGCACGAAATAATTGCCGAGCTTCAGGCTGACCGGTGCCTTTTGCTGCGCCTGGTCGCGCACCTCGACGCCGCTGCGAACCGGATAGCCCCATTCGGCGATGTCGCTCTGCGTCGCCTCGAGCACCGTCTGCATGTCCTTGCCATCGAATCCGGGATCGGCCGGCGCGCAGATCACGCCGGGGTGGTCCGGCGAGTTGGAGCCGGTCGGGTCCTCGGAATAGCCCGCCAGCATGTCCCAGCCGGCGGCATCCTTGCCGTCGAGCCCGACGGCGGCGGCGAGGTTGTCGATCGGTGATTTCTTCTTGTCGACGGCGTCGCCGCCTTCGCGGTCCCAGAAAAATCCCTTGCCGACGACGAGCTTGGCGAGCGCCGCGCGATCCTTCTTCTTGGCGATCTCGCCGAGCCTGGCGCGAAAGGCCGCGAAGCTTGGATCGGACACCGTCGGCGGCGGCGTCACCGCCACCGGCTTGTAGGGCACGGTCGGTTCGGCCTGCTGCGGCGGTTGCGGTTGCGCGGCGGGCGCCGCGGGCGGCTTCGGCGTCTGCGCTGCGGCAAGCGTGGTCGCGCCGATCAGCAGCGCGGCGGCGGTGAGCGAACAGATGCGGCGCATTCGGGGCGCTCCGATCATGGTTCGAGGCAGGCGCAGCCAATCGCCCGGCGCGTCTCATAAGCTAGCATTTTGCAGATGGTTCGGGAATTTCGGCATGTGGCCGGAACCCGCAAGGCCACAAAAAAGTGCGGCCCGCGCCGGGCCAAGCGGCCGGATCGCAAAATAGCTGTGGACGCGGCCTCGCGGCTTGCCTAGGCGAACGGGGCGAATTGTGGCTGCTCATAGGTATCCCGCCCATGCCGGTATTTTTCTCATCGCCTTATCTGTTGCCGATCGCGCTGCTGGTTGGCTCCAACCTGTTCATGACCACCGCCTGGTACTGGCACCTGCGCTTCAAGGAGGTGCCGCTGTTCAGCGTGATCCTGATCAGCTGGGCCCTGGCTTTTGTCGAGTATTGCCTGGCGGTGCCGGCCAACCGCTACGGCAGCGACGTCTATTCGGCGGCGCAGCTCAAGACCATCCAGGAAGTGGTGACCCTGCTGATCTTCGGGTTCTTTTCCGTGTTCTATTTGAAGCAGGGCATCACCTGGAACCATGTGGTCGGTTTCGCATTGATCGCATCGGGAGCATTTTTCGTGTTTCGCGCTCCGATTTGATCGCCCGCTTATGACGGGACGCCTTTCATGATGTCGTCGGTAGCGGCGCTCAACGCCGTGAATTTTTTCATGGCCGACGTGCGTGATGGGCTCGGGCCCTATCTCGGCGTCTTCCTGCAAAAGGAGAAATGGTCGCCGGGCGAGATCGGCCTGGTGATGACGATCGGCGGCCTTGCCGGCATGGTCGCGACCGCGCCGCTCGGCGCGTTGGTCGATCGGGTCCACGCCAAGCGCGTCCTGATCGCGGTCGCCGGGGTCGCGACCGTGCTCGGCTCGTTCATCGTTCTGTATTTGCCGAGTTTCGGCTGGACCGTTGCATCGCAGGTGGCGACCGGCCTTGCCGGCGCCGTGATCGCGCCGGCGATCGCCGGCGTCACGCTCGGCATGGTGCGGCAGAAAGGCTTCACCCATCAGTTGGGACGCAACGAGGCGTTCAACCACGCCGGCAACGTGACCGCCGCTTTGCTGTGCGGCGTGTTCGGCTATTTGTTCGGATTGAGTGCGGTGTTCTACGTGATGGCGGCAATGGCGCTGGTGTCGCTGGCCGCGCTCGCCTTCATCGATCCGAACAAGATCGACTACAACGCCGCGCGCGGCGCCTCGGCGAAACCCGGCGACAAGGTGCAGGGGCTGTCGGTGCTGTTCACCTGCAAGCCGCTGCTGGTGCTGGCGGCGACGCTGCTGCTGTTTCATCTCGGCAACGCCGCGATGCTGCCGCTGCTCGGTCAGTCGCTGGCCGCGCAGGGCGCCGATCCAAGCGCCTATACCAGCGCCACCATCATCGTCGCCCAACTCACCATGATTCCGATCGCGCTGTTCGCCGCCTGGCTCGCCGACAAGCGCGGCTACTGGCTGGTGTTCATCCTGGCGCTGGTCGCGCTGCCGGTCCGCGGCGGCATTGCCGCGCTGGTGACCGGGCCGGCCGGGCTCGCGCCGGTGCAGATGCTCGACGGCGTCGGCGCCGGCCTGCTCGGTGTCGCGGTGCCGGGCCTGGTTGCCCGCATCATGGCCGGCACCGGACGAGTCAATCTGGCAATCGGCGCGGTCATGACCATGCAGGGCGTCGGCGCCGCGCTCAGTCCGGCGCTGGGCGGCGCGGTGGCCGGACGATTCGGCTATCCGGCGTCGTTTCTGACGCTGGGCGCCATCGCTTTTGTCGGACTGGCATTGTGGCTGGGTGCCACGCCGCTGGTCGCGGATGCTTGTTCGGTGCCGCGTCGGCGACGGGCCGCAGCTAGGCCGCTGCGCGCTACTTAGCCGGCGCCAGCCGAAGGATGCGCCCGGCCGAATTGTCGGTCAGCAGGTACAGCGCGCCATCCGGCCCCTGCCGCACGTCGCGGATGCGCTCGCCCAGATCTTGCAGCAGCCGTTCTTCCTTCACCGCCTTGTCGCCGTCGAGCGTCAGCCGCGAGATCAGCTGGAATTTCAGCGCGCCGTTGATGAGGCTGCCTTTCCAGCCGGGGATCAGGCCGGCGGTATAGAACGCCATGCCGGACGGCGCGATTGACGGTGTCCAGTGCCAGACCGGATCGGTGATGCCGTCGGCGTGCTGCTGTCCGGTGCCGACCGGCGTGCCATTGTAGTTGACGCCGAAGCTCACCACCGGCCAGCCATAGTTCTTGCCCTTCTCGATGATGTTGATTTCGTCGCCGCCCATCGGGCCGTGCTCCTGCTCCCACAATTTGCCGTCGGCCGGATTGAAGGCGAGGCCCTCGGCGTTGCGCAGGCCGTAGGCCCAGATCTCCGGCAGCGCGCCTTGCTTGCCGACGAAGGGATTGTCGGCGGGCGCCTTGCCGTCGGGCGTGATGCGCACGATCTTGCCGATGTGGTTGTCGAGCTTCTGCGCTTCTTCGGCGTGGAAATGGTCGCCGAGCGTGACGAACAGATTGCCGTCCGGGGCCTGCGCGATGCGGCAGGCGAGATTATTGCCGGACGACGCCGCGCCTTGCTGGCGGAAGATGATGGTGACGTCGGCTAGCGCGGGATTGTCGCCGCTGTCGAGCCGCGCATGCGCGACCGCGACCGAGCCGCTGCTGTCGGCATTGTAGCAAAAGTAGATCGTGCGGTTTTTCGCAAAGCCGCGATCGAGTGCGATGTCGAGCAGGCCGGCCTGCCTGCGGGCGTAGACTTCAGGAACACCTTTGAGCGGCGGCGACAGCGCGCCGTCCGTCGCCACGATGCGGATGCGGCCGGGCCGTTCGGTGACCAGCATGCGGCCGTCGGGCAGGAACTGGAGCGCCCACGGGTTCACCAGATCCTTGGCGACGGTGTCGAGCTTGAGTTCGCCGGCCGACGAGGAAAACGTCTGCTGCGCGGCGGCAATGGCCGGAGCCAGCAACAGGACGAAGGCGAGCGGCAACGATTTCATGGACGGCATGCTGGGCCAAACGCCGCGGCTTGGCGAGTGGTTGCAGGCCACGGAGGGGAATTTTGGCGCGGCCCGTCAGCCGCGTTGCAGAACGCGCAGCGCGGCATAGGCGCCGAGCCCGCCGGCCAGCGTATCGAGAACGTGCGCCAGGCTCGGCGTGTCCTGCGCCGTCCGCGCGGCCAGGTCGGCCGCGCCGGCATGGGCAACGCCGATCGACAGCACGGCGGCGACCGCGAGCGTCGAAACCGCCAGCGCGACAGTCGCCATCACCTGGGCAGCTACGACATGGCGCCGTTTGCCTTCCGAGGCGCGCGCAAAGCGCGGCGCAAATCCAGTGTCCTGCATAACCATCTCCAAGGTCGGCACGCGAATCGGTCGTCCCATGCGGAACAGAATCGCCTGCGAGCGCGGCGCGCGAAGGGCGGCACTGCGTGCGAACCGCGTCCGGAAAGCGGCGAAGTCGTGAAATACGGTTAACGGAAAGTTAACGCTATTCGGCCGCGGCGACTTCCTGAGGCTGCCAGGTCATCGGCACATGGCCGGGCTCGAATGCAACGCGCGCGATCCAGCCGCGTACCGCGGGATAGCGGCCGAGGTCGAAGTCGCACAGATGCGCGACATGGCTGTAGGCATAGAGCGCGATGTCGGCGATCGAATAGCGCTCGGCCACGAAGAAGGTGCGGCTCGACAAGTGCTGCTCCATCACGCCGAGCGCGCCATAGCCTTGCTCCATCCAGTCTTCCAGCGCGTGGGTCTGCAGGTCGCGGCCGCCCTTGATCAGCGCCAGCCAGAAATAGGCGGCGCCGATATTGGGCTCCAGGCTGTGCTGCTCGAAGAACATCCATTGCATCGCCTCGGCCCGCGCAATGCGGTCTTCGGGCGCGAGCGAAGTGCCGGCGGCGACGTACCACAGGATCGCGTTCGATTCGGCGAGATAGCGGCCGGGCGTGACTTCGAGCAGCGGCACGTGGCCGCTTGGATTCTTGGCGAGAAAATCCGGCGTCCGGCTTTCGCCTTGCAGGATGTCGATCTCGACCTTGCGATAGGAAATCGCAAGCTGCGCCAGCGCGAGCCGCACCTTGTAGCTATTGCCGGATCGCTGCATCGAATAGAGCGTGTACATTTCGCCTCGCGCTCCGTTTCGGACGCGCCTCATCAAACAATCAAGTCGGGCAATTACATGGCCGCAACCGCGGATCAACGCAACAGCGCGTGATTTCATGCCGTGATGGCGCCGCTCGCGCCGTAACAATTCTGTCGCAATGCCACGGCTTGGAAAATTATGCCGCGGTTATTCGGCGTGGCGCCGCATCAACGGCATGGATACGGATCCGGCCGATGCCGCGTGCAGAATCGCGGCGAAGCTCGTCAGCATAACCGGAACCGCCAGTGGCATCAGCGTCGCCTCCGCGATCGAGCGGGCGACCAGCGGCACGATCCACAGCGCCGCGAGCAGGGTCTTTTGCCAGGGTGCGAAGCCGCGCGCGAATCCGTCGGCGGCGAGGAAGGCGATGGCAGGTGCCAGCAGCATCAGGTCGTAGTCGAGGCTGTAGGGCGTCGCCAGCACGGTGCCGATCAGCAGCGCCGCGGCCTTGAGGGCGAACGTGACGGGGCCGCGCCACAGCCAGATCAGCGCGCCGGCGACCGTGACGCTGACCGCGCCTTGCACGGCGTAGGCGAGCGACATGCCGCCGCCCCACATCCGCACCCAGGAGAACACGCTCTGGATCTTGTACCAGCCGGTATCGCCGCGCTCGAGCACGACCTCGCGGGTGAACTTGGTCGAGGCGATGAAGGCGCGCCACACCTCCGGCCCGAACGCGAACGTGACCGCCAGCGTCAACAGCGCGACGGTTACCGCGGCGGCGGCAAATGTGCGCCAGCGTCCGGTCGCTGCGAGGACGAGCGGGACGAGCATCGCGAATTGCGGCTTGTAGGCGAGCAGGCCGAATAGAATGCCGGCGACGATCGGGCGCTTGTCGAGTTGCAGCAGCGCGGCGGCGAAGATTGCCGCAGTGAGGAAGCCGTTATGGCCGTGGCCGAGATTGATGAACACCGCCGGGAAGGCGAGCGCGAAGAGAAATAGGAGGCGGTCTTGCGCGAATGAACCGGCGATACCGCGCACGCTCCACAGATAAAGCGCCAGCGTCGTGCCCTGCCAGAGCGCGAGCGACAGCGCGTAGGGCATCAGCGCCAGCAGCGCGGCGAGGCCGAGGAAGAACGGCGGATAATGCCAGCCGTAGAACTGCGTGGCCGGGCCGAAAATCGCCTGCTCGCGCGCGAACTGTTTGGCCGGATCGAACGGAGCCGCCGCCTGGCCGTCGAGCACATAGCTGCCGGCGGCATAGACATTGGCGAAATCGGTGCCGAGCGGGCGGCCGAGCCGGTCGTTGAGCCCGTCCGAGGTCGCGAGCAGATAGCCGGTTCCAATCACCGAGGCGGCGAGCACGGCCAGGGCGATCAGCCGCACCCGCTCGCGGGTGAGCCAGGCGCCGTCACGCAAAGTGGCGAGAAATCGGCCCATGCGGCCTCCCTCGCGCTGAATTAACACCGCCTCCTTAAAGGAGCGTTGAGCGCGCCGAGGCGTTCAAATCGCGCTTTATCGGCGTCCGGGCGGTGCGCTGCTGCAGCCGACCGTTGGGCAATTCTCGGCAAAGCCGCGCCGGTCCAGCCTGCAGGCGACCAGCGACTCACCCCGATAGGCCATTCCGTAGCACTGGGGATCGGCTTGGCACGATTGCTTGTCGCGGTGCCGGCCGCATGGATCTCCTGCCGGCGCCGGGCACCAGTCGGTCGGCGAGGCGCCGCACGGCCGGGTCTGCGCCGCGGCGGTGGATGAGATCGCCAAAATTGCCACTATCAGCAGGGTTGATGTGTGCATCATTATTTCGAGCTTGCAGTGATCGGCACCGGTCCTTTAGGTAGCACGCGCCCGCGCCGTGCCGGGCCTGGAGATTCGACATGGCCTTTCTTGCGGACAGCCTCAAGCGCGTGAAACCGTCGGCGACCATCGCCGTCACGGATAAGGCGCGCGCGCTGAAAGCGGCGGGCCGCAATGTGATCGGGCTCGGCGCCGGCGAGCCGGACTTCGACACGCCCGACAACATCAAGCAGGCCGCGATCGAGGCGATCAAGAGCGGCCGGGCGTCGAAATATACCAATGTCGACGGCATCACCGAGCTCAAGCAGGCGGTGGCGGCGAAGTTCAAGCGCGAGAACGGTCTCGATTACAAGACGTCGCAAATAACGGTCGGGACCGGCGGCAAGCAGGTGCTCTACAACGCCTTCATGGCGACATTGAACCCGGGCGACGAGGTCATCATCCCGGCGCCGTACTGGGTCAGCTATCCCGACATGGTGCTGCTCGCCGGCGGCACGCCGGTCGCGGTCGAGTGCACGATGGCGAACCGCTTCAAGATGACCGCCGCGCAGCTCGAGCGCGCGATCACGCCGAAGACCAAATGGGTGCTGTTCAACTCGCCATCGAACCCGACCGGCGCCGCCTATACGCGCGCCGAGTTGAAGGCGCTGACCGACGTGCTGGTCAAGCACCCGCAGGTCCATGTCATGACCGACGACATGTACGAGCACTTGGTCTATGACGACTTCGAATTCACCACGCCGGCGCAGGTCGAGCCAAAACTTTACGAGCGCACGCTGACCATCAATGGCTGCTCGAAGGCCTATTGCATGACCGGTTGGCGCATCGGCTATGCCGGCGGGCCGGAGCCGCTGATCAAGGCGATGGCGATGCTGCAGTCGCAATCGACCTCGAACCCGTCGGCGGTGTCGCAATGGGCTGCGGTCGAGGCGCTCAACGGACCGCAGGATTTCATCCCGAAGCACAACAAGATCTTCAAGGAACGCCGCGACCTCGTCGTGTCGATGCTCAACCAGGCCAATGGCATCAAATGCCCGACGCCGGAAGGCGCGTTCTACGTCTATCCGTCCTGCGCCGGCACCATCGGCCGCACCGCTTCGACCGGGAGGAAGTTGGCCAGCGACGAGGATTTCGTCACCGAGTTGCTGGAGGCCGAAGGCGTCGCGGTGGTGCAGGGCACCGCCTTCGGCCTCGGCCCGGCATTCCGCATCTCCTATGCCACCAGGACCGAAGACCTCGAAGAGGCCTGCCGGCGCATCCAGCGCTTCTGCGGCAATCTGAAGTAGCGGCGAGGTTGGTCGCAAAGCAAAACGGCCGCGCGAGGCGCGGCGTTTTCCGTTCGGATCGGACCGATCAGTCCGGCCGCAGGAAATAACTGGCCTCGAAGGTCGCCGTGCAACCGGTGCTGTTGAAGAAATTTGTGATGGTGCCGGTGACCGTCACTTGCTTTGTCGTTGCGGTGATCGTCGCCGGCGTGACCTTGAGTTTGTAGGTGCCCGTGTAGGGCGCCCCGCCGGACGTCGTTGTCGCCCGGCCGCCGATCAAAAAGGCATTGTAGTTGCCGTTGCCGCCCAAGTCCGGGATGCTGCTCGCATCGAAATAGATGGTGGCGCCGCGGCTGCCGATAAAGCTGATGCCGGCGTTCGGTTCGCCGCTATTCAAATGAGCGCGATAAACCGAATGCGCCAAGTCTCCGGCGGAAAACCCGGCATTTGCACACGAAGCGGCTGGCGCCAGCTTCGTAAACGTAGCGGACCCTTGCCACGCAGCCAGCGTGGCCGCCTGGGCGCCCGTCCCGCTCAACGCAAAAATAGCACATCCAGCAAGCAGCAAACATTTCATGGATATTCCCCCCGGCCCGACGGCCGTGCTGTGATTGACGGCGGTGACGATATCTCAACCGAACTGTCCTGCAATACGCTTTTCAACGACGTGCACACGCCCTTGCCAGCCCGCCCGATGCCTGAGACGATAGCTGTCAAAGGGCCGGGTCGCAGGTCCAACTCCCCGGCCAAGGGAGGCGTGCATGGCGCAAAACGGTGCCAAGTCCGGGCCTGTCGGTGCCCGCTGCATTGCATTGGTCGGGCCGTTCCAGAGCGGCAAGACCACACTGCTTGAGGCCATTCTCGCGCGAACCGGCGCCATCCAGCGCCAGGGAACCGTCGAGGCCGGAACTTCGGTCGGCGACGCCAGCAAGGAAGCGCGCCAGCACAAGATGAGCACTGAGCTCACCGTCGCCACCACCGACTTCATGGGCGATAGCTACACCTTCATCGACTGCCCCGGTTCGATCGAATTCATCCACGACATGCGCGCGGCGCTGCCGGCGGTCGACGCCGCGGTGGTGGTCTGCGAGCTCGACGAGAAGAAGATCGCGCAACTGCAATTGATCCTGCGCGAACTGGAAGATCAGAAAATCCCGCGCTTCCTGTTCGTCAACAAGATCGACAAGGCCGATCAGTCGGTGCATAGCGCGCTCTCGCTGTTGCAGCCGGCGTCGCGCTCCAAGCTGCTGGTCCGGCAGATGCCGACCTTCAATGCCGATAACATCATCAACGGCTTCGTCGATCTCGCGCTGGAGCGCGCCTTCATCTACAAGGAACACGCGCCGTCGGAGGTCATCGACATCCAGGGCGACGTGCTCGACCAGGAAAAGACCGCGCGCTTCTCCATGCTGGAGACATTGGCCGACCATGACGACGAGCTGATGACGCAACTGCTCGAGGACGTGCAGCCGCCGCGCGACAAGGTGTTCGACGACCTCGCCAAGGAACTGCGCGACGGTCTGGTCTGTCCGGTGCTGATGGGCGTGGCGAGCCGCACCAATGGCGTGCTGCGGCTGCTCAAGGCGCTGCGCCACGAGGCGCCGGGCGTCGCGGCGACCGCCAGGCGCCTCGGCGTCAAGGACAGCGGCGATGCGGTGGCGGTGGTGCTGAAGACGTTGCACACCACGCATGGCGGCAAGATGTCGATCGCGCGCATGCTGTCGGGCCAGGCCGGCGACGGCACTACCTTCAACACCCCGGAGCGCGAGGCCGGCCGGGTGTCCGGCGTGTTCAAGCAGGTCGGCCAGCGCACCGACAAGCGCGGCCCGGCGCTGGCCGGTGAGACCGTCGCCCTCGGCAAGCTCGACAATGCCAAGACCGGCGACACGATCTCGGCCGGCAAGCAGCCGCATGCCGCGCTGGTCGATATCAGGCCTTATCCCCCGGTGCTGGCTCATTCCGTCGCCGCCAAGGAGCGCAAGGACGACGTCAAGCTCGGCGCCGCCTTCACCAAGCTGACCGAGGAGGATCCCTCGATCTCGATCGTGCACAATGCCGACATCCATGAGGTCGTGATGTGGGGGCAGGGCGAGATGCACCTGCGCGTCGCCGCCGAACGGCTGGGTGACCGCTATGGCGTGCCGATCAGTGTCGGGCGGCCGACGGTTGGCTACCGCGAGTCCATCAAGAAATCGGTCTCGGTGCGCGGCCGCCACAAGAAGCAGTCCGGCGGCCACGGCCAGTTCGGCGACGTCGTGCTCGAGATCAAGCCGCTGCCGCGCGGCTCCGGCTTCAAGTTCGAGGACCGCATCACCGGCGGCGTGGTGCCGCGCAATTACATTCCCTCGGTCGAGGAGGGCATCGTCGACGCGCTCAAGCACGGCCCGCTCGGCTTTCCGGTGGTCGACCTGCAGGTAGCGCTGGTCGACGGCTCCTATCACACGGTCGACTCCTCCGACATGGCGTTCCGCACCGCCGGCCGCATCGGCATCGTCGAAGGCCTGCCGCAATGCCAGCCGGTGCTGCTCGAGCCGATCTACTTGGTCGAGATCGTCTGCCCCAACGAGTCGACCGCGAAGATCAACGCGATCCTGTCCGGCCGCCGCGGCCACATCCTCGGCTTCGACACCCGTGACGGCTGGGAAGGCTGGGACATGGTGCGCGCCCAGATGGCGGAAGCCGAGATCGGCGACCTCATCATCGAGGTGCGCTCGGCCACCGCCGGGGTCGGCAGCTTCACCTTCAAGTTCGATCACATGGCCGAATTGACCGGCCGCACCGCCGACCAGATCGTCGCGGCGCGACGGGCGGCGGAGTAGCCGGCGCCCGCTAGCGCAGCCGTGACTTGCCTGTGAACCGGCACGGCCTTACCGCTTGGGTCGTCGATTCCGAGAGGTCCGCATGAACGTCATCCGCCGCCGCGGCTGGGAAATCCCCGAAAGCCGGCTCACGCCCGAGCATCTGTTCTTCGACCGCCGCGCCGTGCTGGCGGGTGCCGCCGCGATGGCTTTGCTGCCGGGCGCCGCCGGCGCGCAGCGTGTCAGCGATCTCGACAAGATCCCCGATCCGAGCGCCGATCTCTATCCGGCCAAGCGCAACGAAAAATATGCGCTGGACCGGCCGATCACCGACGAGAAGATCAATGGCAACTACAATAATTTCTACGAATTCAACTCGTCGAAGGACGTCGCCCGCCAGGCGCAAATGCTGCCGATCCGGCCGTGGACGGTGAAGCTGGACGGCATGGTCGAGAAGGAGCAGACGATCGACATCGACGACCTCATCCGCAAGATCGGGCTCGAAGAGCGCAGCTATCGCCACCGCTGCGTCGAAGCCTGGTCGATGGCGATCGCCTGGACCGGCCTGCCGTTCGCCAAGCTGGTCGAGCTCGCCAAGCCGCTCGGCAGCGCGAGATATGTGCGCATGGAGACCTTCCTGAATCCGAAGGTCGCGCCCGGCCAGAAGCAGAGCTGGTATCCGTGGCCCTATGTCGAGGGCCTCACCATGGCGGAGGCCACCAACGAACTCGCCTTCCTCGCCACCGGCGCCTATGGCCACCCGATGGCGAAGCAGCACGGCGCGCCGCTGCGGCTCGCGGTGCCGTGGAAATACGGCTTCAAGTCGATCAAGTCGATCGTGCGCTTCAGCTTCGCCGACAAGCGGCCGCGCGGCATGTGGGAAGACCTGCAGGCGTCGGAATACGGCTTCTGGGCCAACGTCAATCCGCAGGTGCCGCACCCGCGCTGGAGCCAGGCCACCGAGGAATTCATCGGCACCGGCGAGCGCAAGCCAACCCAGCTGTTCAACGGCTATGGCGACTACGTCGCCTCGCTCTACACCGGAATGGAAACATCAGAGCGGCTGTGGGCTTGACGCTGCGGCACTGGCGGGCGGAACATCGCTGACCGTTGAACGCCGCAGGAATGGAGCCCGTCATGTCCACGCAATTCGATGTCGAAGCGCTGCAACGCCGCGCCCGCGAAGCCTTGCACACCAACTGGCGCATGTTCCTGATCGAAGGCATTGTGCTGGTTGTTCTCGGTGTCATCGCCATCGTGATTCCGCCATTCGCGACGCTGGCGATCACCATCCTGATCGGCTGGCTGTTCCTCGCCAGCGGCGTGCTCGGGCTCTATTCCACCTACACGATGCGGCATGCGCCGGGCTTCTGGTGGTCGTTGCTGTCGGCGGTGCTCGCCGTGCTGGCCGGCGGCGTTTTGCTGGCGCGCCCGGTGACCGGCGCCGTATCGCTCACCTTGGTGCTGATCTGCTTCTTCATCATCGAAGGCGTCGCCTCCATCATGTTCGCCCTGGCGCATCGCAACGAGCTTGCGGGCCGCTGGGGGTGGATGCTGGTGAGCGGCCTTGTCGATATCGGGCTGAGCGTCATTATTTTCGCCGGTCTGCCATTGTCGGCGGCCTGGGCGATCGGGCTGCTGGTCGGCATCAATATGATGTTCGGCGGCGCCGCCTTGATTGGCATAGCGCTGCGGGCGAAGCAGGCCTAGGCGAGTTTTTGATCCGCTCGTCCCCGCGGACGCGGGGACCCAGCCTTTGCCACATAAAGAAAGAACTGGATCCCCGCTTTCGCGGGGACGAACGGGGTTGTTGCGCCGCTGATGTCCAATCCCTACCTCCAGCCAACATCCTTGGAGGCTTCCGTGCGCCATTTTCTTGCTATTGCCGTCGCCGTGATCGCACTGACCGTCTCGGCCCATGCCGCCGACGAACCGGACCTCATCTTCAAGCGCTCGACCGTGTTCAAGTGGCTGACGCCGAACGACAAGCTGGCGACCTATGGGCTCGACGATCCGGGCGTCGACGGCGTCGCCTGTCATTTCACCGTGCCGGAGCGCGGCGGCCTCAAGGGCTGGATCGGCGTCGCCGAGGAGGTGTCGGATATTTCGCTGGCCTGCCGGCAGATTGGGCCGATCAAGTTCAACGCCAAGTTCGAGCAGGGCGAAGACGTGTTCCGCAAGCGCCGCTCGCTGTTCTTCAAGAAGATGCAGATCGTGCGCGGCTGCGACACCAAGCGGAACGTGCTGGTTTACATGGTCTATAGCGACCGCATTATCGAAGGCTCGCCGAAAAACTCGACGTCGAGCGTGCCGATCATGCCGTGGGGCGCCGACGGCACGGTGGCGAAATGTGCCGATTGGGTGGAGAAATAGCGCTGCCGCGCCGCACCCGCCGCTCCGCCGAGCCTAGCCAATCCCTGCGAGTGAACTTAAGATACGTGCTCTGGCCGCCAGCCGGCATAAGGCTGCGGTACCGATGGCCTGCTAGTGGACCATTGGGAGGAACTCTCAGGAGCACAAAACATGAGAAAAGCAATGCTCGTGCTCGGCGCAACGTTGTTTGCGTTGAGCGCATTCGGAGGACCGGCTGCCGCGCAACAGCCGATTATCATCAAGTTCAGCCATGTCGTCGCCAACGACACGCCGAAAGGCAAGGGCTCGCTCAAGTTCAAGGAGCTCGCCGAGAAATACACCAATGGCAAGGTGAAGGTTGAGGTCTATCCGAACTCGTCGCTGTTCAAGGACAAGGAAGAGATCGAAGCCTTGCAGCTCGGCTCGGTGCAGATGCTGGCGCCCTCGACGGCGAAATTCGCGCCGCTCGGCGCCAAGGAATTCGAGGCGCTCGATCTGCCCTGGCTGTTCAAGGATGACGAAACCTACGCCAAGGCGATGAAGGGCGAAGTCGGCAAGTGGCTGTTCAAGAAGCTCGAGTCGAAGGGCATCACCGGCCTCGCGTATTGGGACAATGGCTTCCACATGGTGTCGGCGAACCGGCCGCTGCTCAACCCGTCCGATTTTCAGGGCCTCAAGATCCGCATCTCCGGCTCGAAGATCGCCGACCAGTATTTCCGCATTCTCGGCTCGATTCCGCAGATCATGGCATTCTCGGAGGTCTATCAGGCGTTGCAGACCGGCGTCGTCGATGGCTGCGAGAACACGGCGTCGAACTATCTGACCCAGAAATTCGACGAGGTGCAGAAGCACATCACCGTCTCCTATCACGCGCACCTGCAATACGCGGTGATCGTCAATTCCAAGTTCTGGAACGGATTGCCGCCCGATATTCGCCAGCAGCTCGACAAGGCGATGGATGAGGCGACCGACTACACCAATTCGATCGCCCGCAAGGAGAACGAGGACGCGCTCGCCGAGATCAAGAAGAAGGGTGCGACCACGCTGCATTACCTCACCGACGATCAGAAGAAGGCCTGGCAGGCGGCGATGCGGCCGACCTATGCTTGGGCCAAGGGCCGCGTCGGCCAGGAAGTGCTCGATCTCGTCGCCAAAGAGCTCGACGTCAAAATGAACTGATCGCAGTCAATGCGACACATGCGGCCGGGAGTGAAGGCGCTCCCGGCCGTTTCGGCATGGCGGGGGGATTCGCGTGTTCAGACAGATCAATCGCGCGCTTAATCATCTCGAAGAGTGGCTGATCGCGTCCCTGATCGCGGCCGCCACTACGCTGATCTTCGTGGCGGTGGTGCATCGCTACAGCACCGGCGCCTCGATCGACTCCGCCAAATGGCTGACCGCCCACGGCGTGCCGGTGCTGCCGGCGATATTGACCAGCATTTACATGTGGCTTGCCTCGCTCGACCTGTCATGGGCGCAAGAGCTTTGCATCTACATGTTCATCTGGATGGCGAAGTTCGGCGCCGCCTATGGCGTGCGCACCGGCATCCATGTCGGCGTCGACGTGCTGGTCAACATGTTGACCCCCGGTTCGCGCAAGCGGGTGATCGTCTTCAGCCTGCTGTGCGGCGCGCTGTTCACCGGCATCGTCGCGGTCTTCGGCGGCGCCTTTGTCGGCCAGATGTATGCCACCGGCCAGCAGTCGAACGATCTCGAATGGCCGATGTGGGTGATCTATCTGACGCTGCCGCTCGGTTCCGGGCTGATGTGCTTCCGGTTCCTGCAGGTGGCCTGGTGGTTCTACTGGACCGGTGAGCTGCCGCATCACGACGCCGCCCAGGTCGCCGGCGTCGACGACGTCCCCGCGCTGCATCCGGCCGCCGTCGAGCCGAAGGTTCAAGACGAGCGCGGCATCAGCCCGCTCGGCCTCGTCGTCATCCTGTTCCCGCTCCTGATCCTCGCGGTCTGCACCGCGCACGCCGTCGGCCTGATCGTAATGCCGGACGGCATGCGCGCCGCCATCGTGTTCGTTCTGCTGCTCGCGCTGATGGCCACCGGCATGCCGGTATCGATCGCGCTCGGCCTCACCGTGCTGACCTTCATGTTCACGCTGACCGATGTTCGCACCGAGTCGGTCGCGCTCAAGCTTTTCACCGGCCTGGAAAGCTTCGAGATCATGGCGATTCCGTTCTTCATCCTGGCCGGCACCTTCCTCACCCATGGCGGCGTCGCGCGCCGCATGATCGCGTTCGCGACCGCCATGGTCGGCCACTGGTATGGCGGCCTGGCGCTGGCCGGCGTGCTGGCCTGCGCGCTGTTTGCCGCGGTATCGGGCTCCTCCCCGGCGACCGTGGTTGCCATCGGCTCGGTGATCCTGCCGGCGATGATCGCGCAGGGCTTCCCGAAGCGCTTCGGCGCCGGCGTCATCACCACCTCCGGCTCGTTGGGCATCCTGATCCCGCCCTCGATCCCGATGGTGCTGTACGCCGTCGCCACCAATACCTCGGTCGGCAAATTGTTCATCGCCGGCATCGTGCCCGGCATCATGCTGGCGACCATGCTGGGCGCCACGACCTGGTACCGCGCCTGGAAGAACGACTATCCGCGCATGCAGCGGGCGTCGTTTGCCGAACGCCTGCGCACGTTCCGCGAATCGATCTGGGGCTTGATGCTGATCGTCATCGTGATCGGCGGCATCTATTCAGGCTTGTTCACGCCGACCGAGGCGGCTGCGATGAGCGCGGTCTATGCCTTCGTCATCGCCGTGTTCGTCTACAAGGACTTGAAGCTGAGCGACGTGCCGCAGGTGCTGCTGTCGTCGGCCAACCTCTCGGCGATGCTGCTCTACATCATCACCAACGCGGTGCTGTTCTCGTTCCTGATGACCTACGAGAACATCCCGCAGCAACTCGCGCAGTGGATGATCGACCAGGGCCTCGGCTGGGTCGCGTTCCTGCTGGTGGTCAACGTATTGCTGCTGATGGCCGGCAATGTGATGGAGCCGTCTTCGATCATTCTGATCATGGCGCCGATCCTGTTCCCGGTGGCGATCAAGCTCGGCATCGATCCGATCCATTTTGGCATTCTGATCACTGTCAATATGGAGGTTGGCCTGTGCCACCCGCCGGTCGGGCTCAATCTTTATGTGGCCTCGGGGATAGCAAAAATGGGCATAACCGAGCTGACGGTCGCGGTGTGGCCGTGGCTGCTCACCATGATGGCCTTCCTGGTGGTGGTGACATATTGGCCCGGCCTGTCGCTGTTCCTGCCGAACCTGCTCGGTATGCGCTGAGCCGCCAAGTCGTTCAGACGTCGGCCTGACCGGCCTCCACTTCGGCGAGCTTGGCGCGCCAGTCCGCCCGCTTGCGCAGGAAGGAATAGGCCGACAGCGCCAGCAGGCCGATGCTGACGGCGAGCAGCGAGCCCGAAATCGGCCGGCTGAAGAAGATGAAGTAATTGCCGTTCGACATGATCAGCGACTGGCGCAGGCTTTGCTCGAGGATCGGCGCGATCACCAGGCCGAGCACCAAAGGTGCCGGGTCGAACTCGAATTTTCGCAGCGCATAGCCGAACACGCCCATGATCAGCATGATCCAGACATCGACGATCGAATTGTTGGTTTCGTACACCCCGATGATGCAGAACATGATGATCAGCGGATAAAGATAGGCGTATGGAATCCGCAGCACCGTCACGAACACGCTGACCAGCGGCAGATTGAGCGCAAGCAGCATCAAATTGCCGACATACATCGAGGCGACGAAGCCCCAGAACACGTCGGGATGATCGTTGACCAAGGTCGGCCCGACCGAGACGCCGTGAATCATCAGCGCGCCGATCAGTACCGCGGTAATCGGGCTGGTTGGAATGCCGAGCGCGAGCAGCGGCACGAAGGCACCGGTCGAGGCCGCATTATTCGCGGTCTCCGGCCCGGCGACGCCGGCGACTGCGCCCTTGCCGAATTCCTCCGGATGCTTCGAGACCTTCTTCTCCAGCGCATAGGACAGGAAGCTCGAAATGATGTGCGCCGAGCCCGGGATGATGCCGATGATGAAGCCGAGCAGGGTGCCGCGCACGATCGGGAACGAGGCCTGGCGCCATTCCAGCCGCGTCGGCAGCAGGTCGCGCAGCGTCGGGGTCGCGATGTCCTGCACGGCGTTGACGCTCGGCGTCGACAGGATTTCGCCGAGGCCGAACAGCCCGACCGCCACCGGCACGATGCCGATGCCGTCGCCGAGCTCGGCGAGGTCGAAGCTGTAGCGGAAATGGCCGGTCAGGTTGTCGATGCCGATCATCCCGAGCAGCAGGCCGACGCAGGCCATCAGCAGGGTGCGGATCAGCGAGGACGACGACATATAGGCGAGGAAAATCAATCCGAGCACCAGCAGCGCGGTGTATTCCGGCGGCCCGAATTTCAGGGCGATGGTGGCGAGCGGCGGCGCGACGACCGTGAGCACCACGACGCCGAATGTGCCGCCGATCCAGGAGCCGACCGCGGCAATGCAGAGCGCCGCGCCGGCGCGGCCGTTCTTCGCCATGGCATAGCCGTCAATGCAGGTCATCACCGAGGAGGCCTCGCCCGGAATCCGCATCAGGATCGAGGTGGTCGAGCCGCCATATTGCGAGCCGTAATAGATGCCGGCGAGCATGATGATGGCTTGGGTGGCGTTGAGGCCGAACGTCACCGGCAGCAGGATCGAGATGCCGGCCAGCGGGCCGATGCCCGGCAGCACGCCGACCAGAGTGCCGACCAGGCAGCCGAGGAAGGCGTACCAGGCATTGGCCGGCTGCAAGGCGACCGCGAAGCCGTGTGCGAGGCTGACGAAGGTCGAGTCCACGGATCGTCCTTAAAAGCCGAATGGTCCGGTATTGAGCGGCGTTTGCAGCACATAAACGAACAGCACATAGGTGACGCCGACGACGCCGATGCTGTAGGCGGCGGCCGCCGGCAGCCGCCGTCGCTCGATCACGACGAGCAGCGCGAAGATCATCAACACATTGGTGGTGAGAAAGCCGAGCCACTCGAACAGCGCGATCGCGGCGGCGGTGATCGCGACCACCATGCCGGCATGTTTGGCATCGTCCCATGTCAGCGTGCCGAGCGGCTTGCTTTCGCCGGCGCGCAGCGCCAATACCGCGCCGAACAGGATGGTCAGCGCGGCCAGGATCTTCGGCATGAAGCCGGCGCCCGGAAACGACAGGCTGCCCATCGGCAGGTCGCCGGACAGCGCGATGATCAGGATGCCAAAGCCGACGAAGAACGCACCGGCGATGTGGTCGGCGCGGATTGTCATGCGCGCACTTTTCCCCTCCCCCCGCGCGCAGCGCGGTGGGGAGGGGTCAGGGGTGGGGGGCTTTCCACATTATTGAGGGCTGTTTGAATGGTAGCGAGTACCCCATCAAGCTCGGTCATGATTTGACTATTCCAGAATCGGAGCACTCGGTAGCCATGCGTGTGCAAGTATGTCGTACGCTGCTCGTCAGCGACGGAGGTGCGGATATGCGTCTCTCCGTCAATCTCAATCACCAACCGTTTTTGATGACACGCGAAATCCGCGAAGTACGGGCCTATTGCAGCCTGTCGGCGAAAGTGCGAGTGGTCCAGTGAAATTTCTCGGAGCTTTCTCCAGAGTATTCGTTCAGGGCCGGTTGTGGTCTGTCGCAAACGTCGGGATTTAGCGACGCGATAATCGAATCTCGACACAGCGAAACCCCCACCCCCGACCCCTCCCCACGCGCCGCGGGGGCGGGGAGACATCATCCCTGCACCCGGCCGATCAGATGGATCGCGTCTTCCATTTTTTTGGCGTCGGCCGCCCAGAATTTGGCGAATTCCGGCTGGTCCATATAGGCGAGCTCCTGGCCGAGATTGGTCATCGCTGTCAGGAACGCCTCGCTATGTGCGGCCTTGTCGATGGCGCCGCGCAAGGTGTCGATGACCGGCGTCGGCGTGCCTTTCGGCGCGAACAAGCCGACCCAGAAATAATATTCGACGTCGTAGCCCTGCTCCTTGAAGGTCGGAACGTCCGGCAGCGATTTGGCGCGCTGCGCGCTCGATACCGCCAGCGCCCGCACCTTGCCGGAGCGGATGTGAGTCAGCGCGATCGAGGTCGGCGACATGAAGAAATTGACGGTGCCGCCGAGCACCGCGGTGACGGCGGGGCCGCCACCATTGGTCGGCAGATGCCGCATCTGCAGGTTGCCGGCCGATTTCGCGAACAACGCGGTCGGGATGTGCGATGCGCCGTAGAGCCCCGACGATGAGTAGATCAGCTTGTTTGGATTGGCCTTGGCGTCGTCCACCAGCTCTTTCACCGTCTTGTACGGCAAATCGGCATTGACGATCAGCACGATCGGATCGGCGACGATGCGGGCGATCGGGATGAAGCTGTCATTGGTGAATTTCGGCGTGCGGCCGAACAATTGATCGACCGCCGCGAAGCCGGAAATCGAAACGATATGGGTGAGCAGCGTGTAGCCGTCGGGCTTGGCGGCGGCGACGAATTGCGCGCCGACCGCGCCGGCGGCCCCGGCCTTGTTTTCCAGCACCACCGGTTGCTTGAGCACCATTTCCAGCGCGGCGTCGAGCGGGCGGGTGATGATGTCGCTGACGCCGCCCGGCGGAAACGGACTAACCACGGTGATGGCGTGCGACGGATATGCCTCCTGCGCGCGAAGTGGCCCGGTGGCGAGTATGCCGGCTGCCACGGTGCCGGTGACGAATTGACGCCGGTCCATGCCGCCCTCCCTAGCCCTGCACGCGGCCGATAGCCTTGACCGCCGCCTCGACCCGTTTGGCGTCCTCGTCCCAGAATGTCGCGAATTCCGGCGCATCGAGATAGGCGACCTCGTCGCCGATATTGGCGATCGCCGCCTTGAACTTGTCGTCGGCCGCGGCGGCGCGGATGCCCTTTCGCAGCACGTCGATGACCGGCGCCGGCGTTCCTTTTGGCGCGAACACGCCGACCCAAAGCGAAAATTCGACGTCGTAACCAAGCTCTTTCAGGGTCGGCACATCGGGCGCCGAAGCCGAGCGCTGCGCGCCGAAGCACGCCAGCGCCCGCAGCTTGCCGGCCTTCATCTGGCCGCTGGCGGCGGCGATCGAGGAGGCCAGCATCTGCGCATTGTTGCCGAGCACGGCGGTCAAGGCGGGCCCACCGCCATTGGTGGGCAGATGCTTCATCTTGATGCCGGCGGCTTGCAGGAACAGCTCGGCCGGCAGATGCAGCGCGCCGTAGAGCCCGGACGACGAGAAGATCAGCTTGTCCGGATTGGCCTTGGCGTCGTCGACCAGTTCTTTCAGGGTCTTGTAAGGTTGCTGATCGTTGACCACCAGCACCATCGGCCCGGCGGTGAGCCGCGCGATCGGAATGAAATCGGCGCGGGTGAACTTCGGCTTGCGGTCGAACAGCTTGTCGACCTCGGCGAAGCCGGAGATCGAGACGATATGGATCAGCAGCGTATAGCCGTCGGGCTTGGCGCTGGCCGCGACCTGGGCGCCGAGCGCGCCGGCCGCGCCGGCTTTGGTCTCGATGATGCAGGGCTGCTTGAGGATTGGTTCAAGCACTGCGGCCATCGGCCGCCCCACCACATCGGCGGCGCCGCCCGGCGGAAACGGATTGATGAAGGTGATGGCGTGCGAGGGATAGGCGTCGTCGGCGAATGACGGCCGCACGGCCATAGCCGCAGCGATGGCGGCGCTGCGCGCGACGAATTGACGTCGGTCCACGTGATCCTCCCTGCTTGTGCGCCGCTTATGCGGACTGTTGTTATGGCGGCGATGCTATCGCCGGTAGCGGCACAATCAAGCGTCAATGATCGCCACGGCGCGCGTCCAGCCGGCGGAACCGCCGCGCACCTTGGCCGGAAAACAGCTTACCGTGAAGCCGGTCGGCGGCAGCGCTTCGAGATTGTGCAGCTTCTCGATGTGGCAATAGCCGATCTCGCGGCCGGCCCGGTGGCCCTCCCAGATCAGCGAGGCGTCGTGCGTTTCCGCATAACGCTGCATCGTGAAGATGAAAGGTGCGTCCCAACTCCAGCCATCGGTCCCGGTCACACGCACGCCGCGCTCGAGCAGATAAAGCGTGGCCTCGCGGCCCATGCCGCAGCCCTTGGCGACGTAGTCCGGCTGGCCATAAGCGGCGCCCGCGGCGGTATTCACCACTACGATTTCAAGCGGTGAAAGCGTGTGGGCGATCCGCTTCAGTTCGGCTTCGACATCGGCCGCGGTCGCGACGTAGCCGTCGGCGAAATGGCGGAAGTCGAGCTTCACGCCGGGCTGCAAGCACCAGTCGAGCGGCACCTCATCGATGGTGATGGCGCGCTTGCCGCGATCCATGGTCGAGGCGAAATGGTAGGGCGCGTCGAGATGCGTGGTGCAGTGCGTCGACAGCTTGATCCATTCGAAGCCCCAGCCTTCGCCATCCGGCAGGTCTTCTTTCCTGAGGCCCGGGAAAAATTTCAGCAGGTCCGGCGCGGTCGCTTCATGACCGAGGTACTGGATTTCAGGCCCGTAGCCCGGCGGATCGGCGACGACGTCATTTTCAAGCGGGATCGAGATGTCGATGATGCGGCGGGCCAAAACAGTTCTCCCAAAATTTTTGACCAAGGTAGGACCGGCTTTTCGCTATAGTCTCAGGGAAGGCAGATCCGCAGTCTAGGAGACATTGATGCCCGCATATTGGGTCGCGCGCTCGAAGATCAATGATCCGGTCGAATACAAGAAATACACCGATCTGGTGCCGGGCATCATCGCCAAGCATGGCGGCAAGGTGCTGGCGCGCGGTGGACGTTTTCAGATCATGGAAGGGCCGGACAAATTCCACCGCTTCGTCGTGATCGAGTTTCCGACGCTGGAACAGGGCGTCGCCTGCTTCAAATCGCCGGAATACGAGCGCGCCGCGGCATTCCGGCGCAGCGGGGCGGGGGAGGTCGAGACGGTGATGGTAGAGGGTGTTTGAGTGGGCAGAGTGGGGGGCGCTGCCCTCTAGCGCCGGCGCCGCGAATTCGCGTAAGATACTGGACAAGAATAATTTTTAATCGGGAGGAAGGACATGATGCATCAGCTTAAGTTGCGGAGCCTTGCGGTCTTCGCCGGCGCGGTCGCGCTGGTTGCGATGACCGTTGGAGCGACCGCGCAGAACAAGGAGCCGATCAAGATCGGCTTCGGCATGTCGCTGACCGGCCCGCTCGCCGCCAATGGCAAGCAGGCGCTGCTCGGCATGAAGATTTGGGAAGAAGAAACCAACGCCAAAGGCGGCCTGCTCGGCCGTCCGGTCAAGCTCGTCTATTACGATGACCAGAGCAATCCTTCGACGGTGCCCGGCATCTACACCAAGCTGATCGACGTCGATAAGGTCGAGCTCGTGGTCGGCGGCTATGCCACCAACATGAACGCGCCGGCGATGCCGGTCGTGATGCAGAAGGGCAAGACCTATATCAGCTTGTTCGCGCTCGACGTGAACAGCGAGTTCAAATACCCGAAATACTTCTCGGTGCTGCCGACCGGGCCGCAGACCAAGCCGTCTTTCACCGAGGGCGTGTTCCAGGTGGCGCAGAAGAACAAGCTGCAGACCGTCGGGCTGGTGGTCGAAGACGCCGAATTCTCGAACAATGCCTGCGAAGGCGCGCGCGAGAACGCCAAGAAGTTCAACATGAAGGTGGTCTACGACCGCAAATATCCGCCCAACACCACCGACTATTCGCCGATCGTGCGGGCGGTGCAGGCGGCCAATCCGGACGTCGTCATCGTCTGCTCCTATCCGCTCGGCTCGGTCGGAATCGTGCAGGCCGTTCGCGAGATCAATTACCGCCCGAAGATCATCGGCGGCGCGATGGTCGGTTTGCAGGCCACCGTGTTCAAGAACAAGCTCGGCGCCAAGCTCAACGGCATCATCAATTATGAGACCTGGGTGCCGTCCGAAAAGATGATGAAGCCGGCGGCCGAGTTCTTCAAAGTCTACCAGGCGAGGGCCGGCGCCGAAGGCGTCGACCCGCTCGGTTACTATCTCGGCGGCTGGGGCTACGCCTATATCAGCGTGCTCGGCAATGCGATTGCCGGAACAAAGAGTGTCGACGACAACAAGATCGCCGATTATCTGCGCAAGAACACCCACAAGACCATCATGGGCGACTGGAGCTACGGCCCCGGCGGCGAATGGACCAAGTCCGGCATGATGCAGGTGCAATACCACGACATCAAGGAAGGCGCCGGACTCGAGACCTGGAAGGGCATGAGCTATCAGACCGTGCTCACCCCGGCCGAGCTGAAGACCGGTGATGCGGTCGTCCCCTACGAGAAGGCGTTGGGGCAGTAACGCTCGTCGCGGCGCTCGATACGAAACGGCGCGGGCAATCCCGCGCCGTTTTTGTTTTTCCGGGCGCGCCGAAGGCGCGAACCCGGAATCCATAACCCCGGTCTGTGATTACGGATTACGGGTCCGCTCGCTTTGCTCGCGTCCCGGAATGACGTGGGCCGGGCTCACATCCCCATATAGAGCTTGCGCACCAGATCGTTATTGTTGAGTTCGTCGGCCGAGCGACCTTCGAACGCGATCTTGCCGTGGACGATGACATAGCCGCGGTCGGCGATGCGAATGGCCTGGGTGAAGTTCTGCTCGGCCATCAAGACCGTCAGCCCAAAATGATCCTTGAGCTCCTTGATGGCGTCGATGGTGCGGCGGACCAGTTGCGGCGCCAGGCCGACCGAGGGCTCGTCGACCAGCAGGATGCGCGGCGACAACATCAGCGCGCGGCCGAGCGCCAGCATCTGCTGCTCGCCGCCGCTCATCGAGCCGGCGAGCTGCGAGCGGCGCTCGGCGAGCCGCGGGAAAGCCTCGAAGCAAAAATCCATATTGCTCTTGATCTGGGCTCGCGCCTTCTTGCGAAACGCGCCGAGCAGCAGGTTTTCCTCGACCGTCAGCTTGGGAAACAGCCGGCGGCCTTCTGGCACCAGCGCGATGCCGAGATCGACGATCTGCTCGGTGGTGCGCCCGACCAAATCGAATGTTTCGCCGTCGATCTCGGCGACGATACTACCCGCTTTCGGCTGCACGATGCCCATGACGCATTTCATCAGCGTGCTTTTACCGTTGCCGTTAGTGCCGAGCAGCGCCACGGTTTCGCCGCGCCTCACCGTCATCGAGACGTCCTCGATGACGCGGACCGCGCCATAGGCCGCGTGTACGCCCGCGATGGTGAGGCTGCTACTCGCCAAGGTAGGCCCTCACCACTTCGGGATTGCGCACCACATCTTCCGGCTTGCCGTCGGCGATCTTCTTGCCGGTCACCAGCACGGCGAGGCGCTGCGAGAAGCTCATCACCGCGCTCATGATGTGCTCGATCAGGATGATGGTGATGCCGCGCTCGTTGAGTTGCCGCAGCAGCGCCAGGATGTCGTCGATCTCGGAATGCGACAGGCCGGCCATCGACTCGTCGGCGATCAGCAGTTTCGGTTCGGCGGCCACCGCGCGCGCCAGTTCGAGCTTGCGCATTTCGACCTGAGTAAGGTCGCGCGGCATCTGGCGCGCCTTGTCGTGCAGGCCGACCAGGCGGAGCAATTCGACGCATCGGGCATCGACGCTGTCGGCATGCAGCGGGCCGGAGCGCTTGTGCGCGGTAAACAGCATCGGAATGCGGATATTGTCGGCAAGCGTCATGCTGTGGAACGGCCGCGGCAGCTGGAAGGTGCGCGCCAGCCCGCGATGGGTGCGCTGGTGCGCGGCCAATCCGTCCATGGCGGCACCGTCGAAATGCACCGCGCCCTGCTCGTTTTGCAGCGTGCCGCAGATGCAATTGACCAAGGTGCTCTTGCCCGAGCCGTTCGGCCCGATCAGGCCGAGGCGTTCGCCCTGCTGCACTTCGAGCTCGATACCGTCGAGCGCGACGAAGCCGCCGAACCGCTTGCTGATATTGCTGACGTGGAGGAGCGGGCTCATTTGCGCCTCCAGGCCTTGATGCGGTCCTGCACCAGCCCGACCAGGCCATTAGGCGCGATGACGACGAAGGCAACGAGCAGAAGGCCAACGATCAGCAGGTTCACCGCCGACGAAATCGTCACAGTGGCGATCTGCTGCAGCGAGCCGAGCAGAATGGCGCCGACCACCGGGCCGATCCAACTTGTGGTGCCGCCGATAATCGGCATGGCAATCGAGTTGACGCCGTATTCGAGGCCGAATGCGGAGGCCGGCTGCAGATAGCCGATATAGTAGGGGAACGGCGCGCCGGCCATGCCCATCAGCGCGCCTGACAGGGTCGTCGCGATCAGCTTCAGCCGCAGCGTCGGCACGCCGGTCGCTTCGGCCGCCAGCTCATCATCGCGGATCGAGGCGAAGCCGAAGCCGAGCTGGGTGCGCGCGATGGTGCGGGAAATGACGATCGCGATGATCGAGACCGCCATCATCAGCAGGAACAGGTATTCGATATATTCGATCGAAAAGCCGAAGATCGGAACCGTCTCGTCGCGCACGATGTAAGCGCCGCGCGAGCCGCCGACATAATCCCAATTCACCACCAGGGTTTGCAGCACGACCGCCATCGCCAAAGTCGCGATCGCGAAGAACGCGCCGCGCAGCCGCAACGTCAAATAGCCCATGCCGAAGCCGACCACGCCGCAGACAATGGCCGCAATCACGATCAGCACAGGGATCGGGAGCGGGAAGAACTTGTAGAAAAACACCGTGGTATAGGCGCCCAGCCCGAAGAACGCGGCCGAGCCGAAATTCACATAGCCGCAATAGCCGCCGAGAATGTTCCAGGCCGAGGACAGCGCGACGAATTGCAGGATGGTGTAGCCGGCGAAGAACAGGTAGCCGACGCCGAACAAATGCCCGCCAACGAAGACCACGGCGCCGACCAGCAGGCAGACCAGGGTGAATTTGAAGGTGCTCACGGTCAGCGCCCGAACAGTCCCGCCGGCCGAAACGCCAGCGTCAGTAGCAGGAATCCGAACGACACCGCCGGAGCCCAGGACGGGCCGTAAAACGTCGCGGTAATGCTTTCCATGACGCCGAGCAGCATTGCCGCGATCAGCGTGCCGGGCAGGCTGCCGAGGCCGCCGAGCACGCAGATCGCGAACACGCGGCCGATATATTCGCGGCCGACCGAGGGCTCGACCGGCTGGATGATGATGAGCAGCGCCCCGGCGATTGCAGTGGTGGCAATGGAAATGCCGAAGGCGATGCGCTTGATGCGGATCGGGTCGGCGGCCATCAGTTGCAACGCCAACTGATCCTGCGACACCGCCATGATGGCGCGGCCGGTGAAGGTGCGTGTCACAAACAGGTGCAGGGCGCCGAACATCACCAGCGCGGTGACGCAGGGCACCAGCATGCGTAGCGGAAAGTCGACATAACCGAGATGCAGGCTCGGCCCGATATAGGATGCTTCGACGTAGCGGTAATCGACGCCGAAGGTCAGGATCAGCGTCACTTCGGTGACGAACAGCAGCCCGAAAAAGAAAGCGAGGCCGCGCAGCGATTCCTGACCGCGCTTTTCAAACGACAGGTAATAAACGCGGTAGATCGCGTCGCCGAGCAGATAGAACGCCGGCAGCATCACGATGCTGACCACGATCGGATCGACGCCGAACTGGATGTTGACGATATAGGCGATGTAGGAGCCGAGACTGATGAAGGCCGGATGCGCGATGTTGACGATGTCGAGCATGCCGAACGAGATCGAAACACCGGCGGTGACGGCGGCATAGAAGCCGCCGAGCAAAAGCCCCGCGACGACGGCGTTGATCAGCAGTTCGACCTGAAGATCCATCAGCGGCTCGGTTCGACGCCAAAGCGCGACAATATCGGCATGCCCCACCCTTCGCGCTCTTCTTGTCCGGGCGTCGGCCCGCTCAAACGTCAGTGTGCAGCAAGGTCGCGGGCTTGGCTAGTCTGTCGGCGATTGCAGACACAACAACGCCGCCGCCCGCCGTGGCGCCGGCGGCGTGGGACGTGACAGGGTTTCAGGCCGCGGCGCTGGGCCGCACGCCGGCGGGCAAGGGCATTGGGCGATTGGCGCTGTCCTTGAATTCGACGGTCATGAAGATCATGTCACGGTCGCCGAGATTCTCCAGGTCGTGCACCTTGAATTCGCCGGCGGCGTAGCTCTCATGCCGCGTTTCACCCGGCTGATAGGTGTATTCGACGGTAGTGCCGTCATGGACGTGCTGGCGGCCGCGGCCGCCATTCACCGAGGTCCAGAAATAATCGAGGACGTGGCGGTGGAAGCCGATGCGCTCACCCGGCGCCAGCCGAATGATCCAGACGCGGCTGCGCTCGGTTTCCGACAGCAGTTGATTGCCGACGCACGGATTCGGATTGCTGCGCTCGCGCTCGAACTCGGCCTGGAGCTCGGCAGACCATTGCGATTTGTCTTTGCGTTCGGCCGCCTTGTCCAACATGGTCAGGGCCATGGCTTTCCTCCGCTGATGTTTGGCCTCATATATAGCAAGTTCGGCCAAATCGAAAGGTTGAGGTGACGAGCTTGTCCGGGCCCACAGCGGGACGCGCGCAAAAATGCGCGATTGTCATCGGCGGCTCGATGAGCGGTCTGCTGGCGGGGCTGCTGCTGCGCCGCAGCGGCTGGCGCGTCGACATCTTCGAGCGCGTCGAAAGCGAGCTCGCCGGCCGCGGTGCCGGCATCGTGGCGCAGCCGGAACTTATTGCGCATCTGCGCTCGCTCGGCCTCGAGACCGGAAATCTCGGCGTCGAGGTCGAGCGGCGCAAGATTCTGGATTCAAGCGGCGCGGTCGCCAATGAGGCGATCTGCCCGCAGGTGATGACGTCGTGGGAGCGCGTCTATCGCCTGATGCGCGACGCGTTTCCGCCCGAGCATTACCATCGCAACCGGTCGCTGGCGTCCTACCGGCAGCATAGCGGCGGCATTGTCGCGCAGTTTTCCGACGGCGAAACCCGCACGGCCGACGTGCTGGTCGGCGCCGACGGCATCCGATCGACGGTGCGCCAGCAGGCATTGCCCAACATCGTGCCGCTCTACGCCGGCTATGCGGCGTGGCGCGCCTTATTGGCCGAGAGTGCGATCCCGGCAGCGATCCGCGACGAACTGCTGGAGGGAATGACCTTCGTGTTGCTGTCGGGGGAGCAATGCCTCGGCTATCCGGTCGCAGGTCCCGACGACGATCTGCGCCCCGGCCACCGCCGCTACAATGTGATCTGGTATCGGCCGACCGACGAGTTCGGCAAGCTGCCATGGCTGCTCACCGATGAGAGCGGCAAGACGCACGCGATCTCGATCCCGCCGCCGCTGATCCGCCGTGAGGCGATCGCCGAAATGCGCGCCGCCGCCGAGCGGTTGTTGGCGCCGCAGTTCCGCCAGATCGTGCGGCTGATCGACGAGCCGATCCTGCAGCCGATTTACGATCTTGAAACGCCACATATGGCGGTCGGCCGCGTCGCCATCATCGGCGACGCCGCCTTCGTCGCCCGCCCGCATGTCGGCGCCGGCGTGTCGAAAGCCGCCGACGATGCGGCTGCCCTGGCGCAGGCGCTCGCACGCCGTGACGACGTCGCAGTCGCGCTGAAGGCATTCGAAGCGGCGCGGCTTCCCGACAACCGCCGGATCATCGAGCGGGCGCGTCACCTCGGCGCCTATTTGCAGGCGACGCGGACGCAGGAACAGCAGGCGCTGGCCGGCCGCTACAGCACCAATGACGCGGTGCTGGCCGAGACCGCGCTGGTCGATTTCCTGCGCGCCTAGAGCCCGAGCAGTTTCTTCGCCGTGCCGCCGGCAATGGCGGCGCGGGCGCCGCCGTCGAGCATCTCGACCGAGGCGACGTGGCCGATCGGATCGGCCTCCATCATGTCGAACGGGAAGTCGGTGCCCATCATGATGCGCCCGATGCCGAACGTGCGAACGAGATTTTCCAGCTGCAGCGGCGTAAATACCACGGTGTCGAAGAACACGTTGGTGCGCAGATAGTGGCCCGGCAGCTTCGGCAGGTCGGCCTGCACGTCGGAGCGGGCGCCCCAGGCATGATCGATGCGGCCGGAATAGCCGCCGAGATAGCCGCCGCCGTGCATGGCGAACACCTTCAGCTTGGGATGGCGTTCGAACACGCCGTCGAAGATCAGATAGTGCAGCGCCAGAGTGGTCTCGAACGGGTTGCCGAGAACATTGTTCAAGTAAAATCGCGATAGTCTTTTGCCCTCGGTGAAACCATTGGGATGGATCGCCACCAAAGCGTCGAGTTCCTCGGCCTTTTTCCAGAATGGCGCAAAGGCCGGATCGGACAGTTCGCGGCCATTGACGTTGGTGAGGATCTCGACGCCCTTGAAACCGAGCGTCTTGATGCAATGCTCGAGTTCTTTCGCCGCCTCGTGGCCGTCCTGCATCGGCACGGTGCCGCATGGGATCAGCTGGTCTTTGTGCTTGGCACAGTAGGCGGCGATGCCTTCATTGACGATGCGGGCGGCCGGCACGGCGTATTCCAGCGCGATGGTGTGATAAATCTGCGGCGGTGCCGGCATGACGTATTGCATGTCGACGCCCATGCGATCCATGTCGGCGAAACGCTCGTCATAGGTCGTCATCCGAGAGCGGACGTCGGCCTCCTGCTTAGCATTGAGATCCTTGGTGTCCTGCGACGCGAAATGTGCGAGCGGCACCGTCGAGATATCGAGATGCGGCCCGGCAAATTTTCCTGCCTCCGGCACCACGGCGTGGGCGTGCATGTCGATCGTGACCGACTTCGGCCGCACCTCGCGGCCCGGCTTGCCGTGCTTGCGGGCAGCCGTATCCGAATATTTATTCCATATTGCCATTAGGACTTTCCGGAGGTTGGTTGGAGCGGGAATCTAGATGCCGAGATAGCTCGATTTGACTGATTCGTTGGCGCGCAGTTCATCCGGACGCGCCGAGTAAACCACCTGGCCCTTGCTCATGACGTGGACGTAGTCGACCAGCTTGAGCGCGAGATGGGCGTTCTGCTCGACCAGCAGGATCGACAGGCCCTGCTGCTTGAGCTTGCCGATCGCCTCCCACAGGCCCTGAATGATGATGGGAGCGAGCCCTTCGGACGGCTCGTCCATGATCAGGCAATCCGGATTGGTCATCAGGCCGCGGCCAATGGCGAGCATTTGCTGCTCGCCGCCCGACAGCGTCTTGGCGCGCTGGTTGCGCCGCTCCTCGAGCCGCGGAAACAGCGCATAGACGCGCCGAAGATTCCAGCCGTGGCGTTCGGTATGGCCCTCGGCGACCAGCAGGTTTTCCTCGACGCTCAAGGTCGGGAACACCCGGCGGCCCTGCGGCACCAGGCCCATGCCGCTGCGCACGGTGAGGAATGAGGGCGAGTGGGTGATGTCATTGCCCTTGAACACGACCTTGCCCCGGCGCGGCGGAGTGAAGCCGACGATCGAATTCACCAGGGTGGATTTGCCGACGCCGTTGCGTCCCAGCAGGCCGAGGATCTGGCCTTGCTCGAGCTCGAGCGACAGCCCCTGCAACACATAGGCGTCGCCGTAATAGGTATGGATGTCCTGGACTTCGAGGATCGCCATCAGTCGGTCCCCAGATAGATTTCCTGCACGCGCGCGCTTTTCTTGATCTGCTCGGGCGTGCCGGTCTCCAGAATCTCGCCGAAGTGCAGCACCGAAATCTCATCGGCGACGTCGAACACGACGTCCATGTCATGCTCGATCAACAGGATGGCGAGATTGGGGTCGAGCTTTATCAGGAAATGCGTCATCTCGGTCGACTCACCGGAGGACAGGCCGGCGGCCGGTTCGTCGAGCAGCAGGATTTTCGGATCGCTGGCGAGGCCGAGCACGATCTCGAGCTGACGCTGCTCGCCATGCGACAGGTTGCGCACGTCAACGTCCTTGCGGTCCAGGAAGTTGGCTTGTGCGAGCAGCGCATGGGCCTTCTCGGTGACGTCCTGATAGGACGACAGGAAGCGCCACATCACGAATTTCGAGCTGCGCAGGCCTTTGATCGCCAGCAGCACGTTGTCGAGCACGGTCAGCTTCGGAAACAGGCTGGTGACCTGGAAGGTCCGCGCCATGCCGAGCGCGGTGCGCTGGTGGCTCTGCCATTTGGTGACGTTCTTGCCGAACAGCATGACTTGTCCGGATGTCACGGGGTAAATGCCGGTAATCAGATTGAACAGCGTGGTCTTGCCGGCGCCGTTCGGCCCGATGATCGCCTTGCGGTCGCCCGCCATGATGCGGAAGGAGACGTCACGCGTGGCCTTCAGGCCGCCAAAGTTCTTGGCCAGATTCCTGAGTTCAAGAACCGGAACGGCGCCATCGTCGGTCTGCAAGTCGGTGGTCACGACAAACTCTCGTCAAACGCGAGAAAAAAGAGAGACGCCGGAGTCCGTGCAGGACCCCGGCGATCGATTATTATTCGCAGAACTTGCAGGGCGGATAGTCGCGGTCATAAACCGGATGCGCCAGGAACTTGTCCTTCCCCTCGGTCCAGAACTGGCTGACCTTCGGATAGGTCTTGATCACGCTGTTCCAGAGCTCGTCCTTGTCGAAGCCGAACATCTTCTTCTTCTCGACTTTCTTTATGTAGACGTTCTCGATCGGATTGCGCATGTCGTCGAGCTCAACAGGACCGCGCGGGGCGTCGAGCTTGATGCTAGCCATGATCTTGATGAATTCCTCGGGACCGGGCCACTTGCCGCCGGCCTTCTTGATCGCCTGATCGATCCACATCGCCGTGGAGTAATTGTTTTCCGAGTAATAGCCGGGGACCTTGCCGAACTTGGCACGATAGGCTTTCACAAAGGTCTGGTTGGCCGGGGTGTCGATCGCCGCGCTGTAGTGCAGCGCTGAGACGTCGCCGATGACTTCGTCGCCCATGAACGGCAGCACGAATTCATCGTAGCTGACGCCGCTGCCGAGGATCTGTCTTTTGTCCCCCGCGCCGCGAAGCTGCTTGGGAAATTGCAGGGCCATCGGGCCGACCATGGTGGTGAAGATGGCATCGGCGTCGGCCTTGAAGGTCGGGATATAAGGCCCGAAATCCTTGGTGTTGAGCGGCGGCCAGATTTTCTGGATCACCTTGCCGCCGCAGGCTTCGAAGGCGGACTGGAAGCCGCCGACCGTTTCGTAGCCGAACGCATAATCGGCGGCGATGGTGATGACTTTCTTGAAACCGTTGTCGCACGCCCATTGTCCGAGCGGGTGATGCGGCTGCGATGAGGTCCAACTGGTGCGCATGAAATACGGATACTTGCTGAGCTGGCGCTGCGTCAGGTCGTCAGCCGAGGAAACCGACGAGATGTAGAGCGTCTTCTCGGCGGTACTGACCGGCGCCAGCGCATAGCCGGTGGACGCCAGCAGCCCGCCGATGAACATGTGCACCTTGTCCTGCAGGATCAGTTTCTTCGCCTTGGTCACGCCGGCGTCGGGCTTGCCCTGGTCGTCCTCGACGATGAACTTAACGTCCATGCCGCCGAGCTTGTGGCCGTGCTCGTCGAGATAGAGCTGGAAGCCGTCCACCATGTCCTTGCCGACCTGGGCGAAAATGCCGGTGACCGGCGAGATGTAACCGATGCGCAGTTCCTCCGCTTGAGCTTGCGTTGCGAGGCCCATGATCGCCATGAAGCCTATGCCCACCAACATCGGACTGAACCGATGCCGCAATGTCGTCGTCATGTTCTTTCCTCCCGTTGTTCGGCCTTCGTGTCAGGAAGGCATAGACGCTAGTTTCTTCGTTTCGCCGTTTGTTGCACTTCGCTCTTGTCCGCGCCGCTGTTTGAAGCGAGCGGGAATTCCCATCAGGCCCATCGGTAGATAGAGAATGGTCAGGACGTAAACGCCGCCGAGCGCATACTGCCACCACGGCACCAAAGTGCTGAGATATTCGCGCAGGCCGAACACGATTGCCGTGCCGATCGCGCTGCCGACCAAGGTCCCGGCGCCGCCAAGCACCACCATGAGCAATGAATCGACCGAGGTGGTGATGACAACGGTTTCCGGACTGACATGGCCGTTGGTGAAGGCCCATAGCACGCCGGAGAGTCCGCCAAAGCCGCCGGCCACGACGAAGGCGATGTATTTGTGCAGCCAGGTGTTGTAGCCGAGGATTTGCATGCGCAGTTCGCGCTCGCGAATGCCCATCAGACTCAGGCCAAACGGCGATTTGATCAGCAGGTAAAGCAAGCCAAGCGAGACGCTGAAGAACGCGAATACCAGGTAAAACCAGTTCGAATCGTCCGATAGGTCGAAGCCGAAATTCGGCCTTCCGGTCATGTTGATGCCATTGTCGCCGCCGGTCAGCGAATTCCAGCGATAAGCCAGCCCCCACACGCATTGTCCGAGAGCCAGCGTGATCATCAGGAAGTAGACGCCGGTCGCGCGCATCGCGAACAGGCCGAAAAATGCCGCGAGCGCCGCCCCGATCGCAATGCCCAGCACGACAACCAGCCAGAAGTCCCAGCCAAGGCCGATATGCAGCTTGGTGACGAAGACCGCCGTAAGGTAGGCACCGACGCCGAAATAGGCTGCCTGGCCCATCGATGACAGGCCGGTGAATCCGAGCAGCAGATCGACGCTCATCGCCAGGATGGCGAAGGCCAGCGCGCGCGTTGCCAGCAAAATGACGAACGAACCCGAGCGCGGCACGATGAAGGCGATGGCCGCAAGCGCCAGCAAAACCATGAGGATTTTTACCGGCTGGCTGCGCACGCGCTTACTCCCGCCCGAACAGGCCGGTCGGCTTGACCGCGAGGATCAGCACCATCGGCGCGTAGAGGGTGAAATAGGAAATCTCCGGAAACAGCGCCTTGCCGAAGTTGTCGGCCAGCCCGACGGCGAGCGCGCCGATCGCGGCGCCGCCAAGCGAGCCCATGCCGCCGATGATCACTACCGCGAAGGCGAGCGGCAACATCTCGAAATCGAGGCCGGGATAGATGCCGAGGAATGCGCCGCCGATCACGCCGCCGAGCGCGGCCATGCCGGCGCCGAGCGCGAAGATGAACATCGAGATGCGGTTGGTGTCGATGCCGACACCGCGCGCCATCTGTGCGTCGTCGACGGTGGCGCGCACCGCGGCGCCCATGCGGGTCTTTTCCATCGCCAGCCACAATGCGACGCCGATCAGCACCGCCATGGCGATCATGAAAACGCGATAGAGCGGCAGATAAAGCCCGCCGACCACGATGCTGCGGGTGAACTCGGACGGCGGATTGATGTCCATATTGTTGCCGCCCCAGATGTCAAGCGCGGCCTGCTGGAACAGAAAGGCGAAACCGACAGTCAACAGCACCTGCCGTAACGTGTCGGTTTCGATCGGCACGGTGGAAATGCGCCGCAATACGAAATAGATCGGGACCGCGAGCACCGCCACGACCAAGATCAGTTGAACGAGGCTGCCGATCGGACCGGGCAGCAGCGGTGGCAACAGTCTGCCAATCGCCAGGCGCATCACGAGCGCAATTCCGAATGCGATCAGCGCATCGCGAAGGCGCACGAGAGATCCTTCGGAGCGCAGGAACAGCCGCTCCATCAGCAGACCGACAATGCCAATGGCGAGCGCGGCGACCGGCAGCGACAACGCCCATGACCCGGTGGCCCAGATCACCGACAGTGCGACATAGCCGCCGAGCAGGAAGTAGGAACCGTGCGCGAGATTGACGATGCGCATGACGCCGAAAATCAGCGACAGGCCGGCGCCGACCAGAAAAAGCAGCGCGCCGTAGGAAATGCCGTTGAACGCCTGGACAAGCCAGAACTGCGTATTCATTCCCCCTGAGCCTTCAGTTTCTCGAAGGTCGCGCGCCAGCTTATCCTAGCCTTGGCGCAATGCCAGCGACTAGGGGCGCGCGGGGCGCTGCCGGCTGCGGATTCGCATTTCGACGCTTGGAAATATGGCGTGCTAACGTCTGCGCGGCGCGCGTGCCGGATTTTTCGGCGGCACAATCGGCAGCAACAAATACGGCGCCTTGCCGCGTCCGAAATGGAGCGTCGTGATGCCCGCAAAGACCGCCGGCGGCCGGTCGGCCGGATCGTTATGCAGGAACGGGCCGCAGCCGGTCAGTTCGTTCTTGAAGTTCGACATCTTGCCGCCGCTGCCGCCGCCGTATTCGTAATCCTTGCCACGGATCGACAGCGCGACACGGTAGCCGGTGGGCACCGCGATCGAGGTCGGCCAGAGTTCGATGTCCAATTCGGCGACCTGGCCTTTGCGCAGCGGCTGCTTTTTGTCATGGGTGTGGTAGGGCCGGAACGGCAGCGACAGTTTGTTGTCGAGCTTGCGGTGCGAGGCGCGCAGCCAGCCCTGCGCGATCGGGGTGTGCGGGTCGATCGCGCCCTGGAACACGATCTCCTTCATGTCGCCGCTGAACACGCGCAGCACGATGAACAGGTCCGCGTCATCGGTCGAGGAGGACACCAACAGCTTGAGGGCCGACGGACCGGTGATTTCGGTGTCGTGCGGAAGCGGCGGAGTCAGGAAGGTGAGACCGTGGCCCATCGCGGCAAAAGACAGCTTCGCCGGCTTCGACGGCTTCTTCGGGCCGAGCGCCATCGCGGATGGATCGAGATAGAACTTGGTCCACCTGGTGCGCTTGAGCGGCCACTCATTCTCCTCGCGCAGCACAAACTTCTCGCCGGGATGGCGGATGTTGAGCAGCACTTTCGGCTGTTTGGACCAGCCGGTGCCCTTGCCGTGCAGCGTCGCGTCGAAAAACCGCAATTGCTGCTCGCGGCCATAGTCGGTGTAGAAATGCGTCCAGTGCTCGATGCCGTGGGCCTCCAGCCATTTTTGCTTCGACGCCGCGCGCATGAAACCTTCGAAATTACCGCGCGGGTGCAGGCCCTGGCCGCCCCAGTTCGCCGCGGTGAACAGCGGCACATTGATCTTGTCCCATTTCGGCGAGCGCGCCTTGTGATAGTCGTCATCGAGCGGATGGGCGCGGATATCGGCGCCGAACGTGCAGCGATTCCTGGCCAGTTCTTTCTCGGATAAAATCTCCGGCCCGCACACCAGTTCGCCGTGCACCGGGCTGCGCTTGCCGCGCTCGCCGGCGCCGTATTGCACGGTCTTGACCTGCATGTCGTACCAGTTCTCCCAAAAGGTCGAGAGAATGCCGCCATGATGCGTCATGTCGCGGTACCAGTCGGCGGCGCCTTCCCACACGCACATCGCGGCGAGATGCGGGGGCTGCAGCGAGGCGACGTGCCACTGGTTGATGCCGTAATAGGAAATGCCGTTGAGCCCGACCTTGCCGCTCGACCAGGGCTGCGCGCCAGCCCATTCGATGCAGTCGTAGAAGTCCTTGGTCTCGCGCGGCGCGAAATGATCAATGAAGCCGGGCGAGCAGCCGCAGCCGCGGGAATCGACGCGGACGCAGACATAATCGTGCGGCACCCATTTCTCCGGATCGACCACTTCCCAGTTCTGGTAGAGGTTGCTCGATCCCGCCGTAACATCGGGATGCTTGGTGGCCATCGTGGTCCAGGCGGTAGGATAGCCCTGCTGGAACGCCAGTCCCTTGGCGTAGGGGCCGTAGGTCAGGATCACGGGATACTTGCCGGGCTCGGTCGGACGGAACACGTCGGCGCGCAGCACCAGCCCGTCATCCATGGTGATCGGCACGTCGAATTCGATCACCATGCCGTCGCGCGTTTCGGTCCGCTGCGTCAGCGAGGCCATCGCATCCTCCCATTTACTGTCATGCCCGCGCTTGTCGCGGGCATCCCGCTTAGGAAGGCACGGTGCCAGCCTTATCAGGATGGCCGGGACAAGCCCGGCCATGACGGGATTATTAACGCGCGCGTTTGCCGCGCTTGTAGTTCGCCATCTTCTCCAGCACCGCGCAAACCGCCGCTGTGTCTTTGGCACCGTCGCCGTTCCTGATCGCCTTGTTGTAGATCGCTTCGGTGGCAGTGAAGAGCGGTGTCCGCACTTTGATCTTGCCGGCGAAGTCGGCGATCACATCCATGTCCTTTTGCCAGACGTCGATCTTCATCGTGACGTTGTCGTAGCGGCCTTTCACCATCTTCGGCGCGCGCAATTCGAAGACGCGGGAATTGCCGGCGCCGGCGCTGATCAGATCGTAAATGAGTTGCGGCGGCAGTCCGGACTTCATGCCGAGCACCATGGCCTCGGCGCTCGCCACATTGTTGATCGCAACCAGCAGGTTGGCGACGTATTTCATGCGGCTGCCATTGCCGAATTTTCCGACGTCATAGGCACGCCGGCCGAATGCCTCGAGCATGGGCTGCACGCGCTTGATCGTGCTTGTATCGCCGCTGGCATAAAACACCAGGTCGCGGTTCCTGGCCTGCGAGCCGGTGCCACTGACCGGACAGTCGAGCATGACGTGGCCAGCGCCCCGCAAGACCTTTTCCGCGGCCTGCTTATCCTCGATCTTGAACGTGCTCATTTCCACGATGGTGCGGCGCGTCACGCCGGCGCGGGCGATGCTGCGCGCGGTCTCGGCGAGCGCCTTCGCCGTCGGCAGGCTGGTCAGAATGACCGGCGCTTTGGCGGCGACGTCGGCCGCGCCGCCGGCGATCTCGACGCCGGCCCGCCGGGCGGTGCGCGATGCCGCAGTGCTCGGATCGTAACCGATCACACGCCAGCCGGCGGCGGCCAGGTTCTTGGCGAAGGCGCCGCCCATGATCCCCATGCCGATGATTCCGACGGTGCGCTTTTTCTTTTTGGCCGCAGCCATCATTCCACTCCGATGATTCCTGTCCGCGCGCCGGATTTAGACGCTCGCGCGCGCTTCTGTCGAGGGGCGATAAGTATTGGCGTGGCGGCGGGTGATCGAATAACGTCGCGGCACCAAAACACCGGGAGGACGTCGCCGATGCAAATTGGTGTTGCCGGTCTCGGCAAAATGGGTGCGCCGATCGCCGCACGGCTGATCGAGGTCGGCCATCACGTCACGGTGTGGAATCGCACGGCCGACAAGAGCAAAGCGCTTGCGGAAGCGGGCGCCAAAGGCGCAACGACACCGGCGGATGTCGTCAAGGCGAGCGAGGTTGTCATCACCATTCTGGCCGACGCTGCTGCCATAGACGCGGTTTATCGCGGTCTGTCGGGGCTTCTCTCCGGTGACACCACCGGCAAGCTGTTCATCGAGATGAGCACCGAATTGCCGTCAGTGAAAATTTCACTGGCGGAAAAGGTCCGCGCCAAGGGCGCGGCGTTGGTCGATTGTCCGGTCGGCGGCTCAGTCAAGCCGGCGCGGGAAGGGAAACTGCTTGGCCTGATGGGGGCCGAACCGGACGCTGCCGAACGCGCCCGCCCGATCCTCGAGCAACTCTGTGGTCAGCGGCTCGAGCACTGCGGCCCGGTCGGGAGCGGTGCGGCGATGAAACTCGCGGTCAATTTGCCGTTGATGGTTGGGTGGCAAGCCTATGGCGAAGCCTTTGCCATCTGCCGCGATCTGGGCTGGGATGCCAAGCGCCTGGTCGATCTGATGGCCAGCACCAATGGCGCCAATAACGGCTTCAAGACGCGCGCGCCGATGATCGTGCAGATGTTCGAAGGCGGCGATCCGGGGCCGACCACGTTCACGATTTCCAATGCGGTGAAGGACTTGAAGGTGATGCTGGCAGCGGCCAAGGAGAATGGCGTCGAATTGCCGGCGATCAAGAGCGCGCTGGCTGGCTTTGAAGAAGCCAATGCGCATGGCCTGGGCGATTCCGACGGTGCGGCGCTGTCGGTGTATTGGGCGAAGCGGAAGAAATAGGGAGGCGACCAATGAAGTTCTTCTCGTTCTGGCGCTCGCTGGCGTCGTTTCGCGTGCGCGCCGCGCTCAATCTCAAAGGCATCACGCCCGACGAGGTCATCGACATCAACCTGCCGCAAGGCAAGCAGCGCGAAGACAGCTTCCGCAAGATCAACCCGATGATGGCGATTCCGGCGCTGATCGAGGATGACGGCAACATCCTGTTCGAGTCGCTCGCCATCCTCGAATATCTCGACGAGGTCCACCCGCATCCGCCGCTGCTGCCGACCGAGCCGAAGGCGCGGGCACGGGTGCGGGCGCTGGCGCAAATCGTCGCCTGCGACACCCATCCGTTGATCGTGCCGCGGGTCCGCGAATATCTCGAGCACGACTACAAGATCGACGCCGCCGGCGTGAACAAATGGGGCCATCACTGGCACGACGTGTCGCTCAAGGCGCTCGAGACCAATCTCGCCGGTTCGACGCAAACCGGCAAATATTGTCAGGGCAACCAGATCACCATCGCGGACATCTGCCTCGCGGGTAATGCGGTCGGTGCCGCCTATTTCAAATGCGACATCGCGCCGTACCCGACGGTCAAGCGCATCGTCGATACCTGTTGGCAGAACGACGCCTTTGCGCGGGCGCATCCGCTAAAGCAGCCCGGCGCGCCGGCGGGGTTATAGCCGTGACTGGACAGCAACCAATCCGCTTCGACGACGGCGCGGGCTACGAGCGCTTCATGGGTGTCTGGAGCCGGCTGGCTGGCGACGTTTTCATCGATTGGCTCAAGCCGCCGCAGGGTTTGAGTTGGATCGACGTCGGTTGCGGCAATGGCGCCTTTACGGAATTGCTGGTCGATCGCTGTGCACCGATCGAGGTGCAGGGCATCGACCCGTCGGAAGGACAAATCGCCTTCGCTCGCGGTCGGCCGGCAGCACGGCTGGCGAAGTTCCAGATCGGCGACGCAATGGCTCTGCCGTTTCCCGATGCGAATTTCGACGCGGCCGTGATGGCGCTGGTCCTGTTCTTCGTCCCGGAGCCGGCAAAAGGCGTCGGCGAAATGATCCGCGTCACCAAACCTGGCGGCACGGTATCGGCCTACGCATGGGACGTCCTCGGTGGCGGTTTTCCGCTCAATATACTGTGGGAGGAATTGCGCGCGCTCGGCCAGCCGCCGGCGATGCCGCCGCAGCCCGAGGCATCCCGCATCAGCACGATGATCGCGATGTGGCGAGACGCCGGGCTGCAGGATGTCGAGACGCGCGAGATCACCGTCAGCCGGACGTTCGCGGACTTTGATGACTTTTGGGCGACGACGCAACTATCGCCGTCGGTGAAGCCGATCTTTGGCGCATTAGGTCAGCAAGGCATGGATGTCCTGAAGTCCAAGACCCGGGCGCGCTTGCCTGTCAGCCCCGACGGCAGCATCACCTATTCGTCGCGCGCCAACGCGGTAAAAGGCAGAAAGCCGAAATAGCGACCCGTGATAGATGTGATGAAATTTGCGCACTACCGCCCTCGCGTACAGGAACGATCTGACATGAAGCTTGGCTTCTTCACCATGCCGATCCATCCGCTTGATAAGGATTGGCGGCAATGCCTGCGGGAGGACCGCGAGGCGTTTATTCTCGCCGACGAGCTCGGCTTCGTCGAAGCTTATGTCGGCGAGCATGTCACCGATCACGCCGAGAACATCACCTCGTGCACCGTGTTCATCGCCAGCCTGATCAGCGCGACCAAGCGCATCAAGCTCGGCACCGGCACCGTCAACATGCCGAACAGCCATCCAGCCACCATCGCCGCGCAAATCGCGATGCTCGACCATATGCTCGACGGCCGCTTCATCTTCGGCATCAGTCCGGGCGGCCTGCTGTCCGACGCGGAAATTTTCGGCAACCTCGACGCCGACCGCAACGCCATGTTCCTCGAGGCAATCAACCAGGTGCTGGCGATCTGGGCCGGCGAGCCGCCCTACAACCTCAAGGGCAAATTCTGGAACATCAGCGTCGAGCGCCACTTCATCCCCGAGCTCGGCCAGGGCTACATCCGGGCGCCGCTGCAGAAACCGCATCCGCCGATCGTGGTCACCGCGGTTGCGCCGTTCTCCAAGGGCGTCACCGAAGCCGCCGCGCGCGGCTGGGATCCGATCTCGGCGAACTTCCTGATGCCGATGTGGGTGAAGAGCCACTGGCCGAAATATGTCGAAGGCTGCGAGCGGGCCGGGCGCAAGGCCGACCCCGCCAACTGGCGGGTGGCGAAGAGCATTTTCGTCGCCGATGACGCAAAGACAGCGAAGGCCTATGCCACCGATCCGAACGGGCCATACCGCTATTATTACAGCCAGCTCTACACCAAGCTGAAAATGAACGGTCGCATCGAGCTGTTCAAGACGCGGCGCGACCAGCCCGACGATGAGGTGACGATCGACGGCATTTGCGACGCGCTGATCACCTACGGTACCCCCGACAAGGTCGCCGACGAATTGCTGAAATACCGCGACACCGTCGGCGATTTCGGCACGCTGCTCTATGCCGGCAAGGACTGGAAGGACCGCGAGCTCGGCCGCCGCTCGATGGTCTTGCTGGCAGAGAAAGTGCTGCCCAAAGTCAACGCCGCGATCAAAGCATGAGCCGTCCGCGCGTCTTCGTCACCCAACCCGTTGCCGAGAGCGCGCTGGCGCGGCTGCGCGGCGTGGCGGATGTCGAAGTCAATGCCGATTCGAGCCGGGTCATCACCCAAGCGGATCTGTGCGCCGGCGTCGCCGGCAACGACATCCTGTTCGCGCTGCTGCATGACCGGATCGACCGCGAGGTGATGACGGCGAATCCGAAGCTGCGCGCGATCAACGCCATGGTGATCACGCCGGACCATATCGATGTCGCGGAGGCGACCCGCCGCAAAATTCCCGTCACCAATATTCCGGCGATGGTAACCGACGCCACCGCCGACATCTGCTTCGGCCTGCTGCTGGCGGTCGCGCGCCGCATCGTCGAGGGCGACCGGCTGTTTCGCTCCGGCGTCTATCCCGGCTCGCAATCGAACCATTTTGCCGGCGCGGCGGTCACCGGCAAGACCCTTGGCATCGTCGGCGCCGGCCGCATCGGGCAGGCGGTGGCGCGCCGCGCTTCCGGCTTCGGCATGCGTATCCTTTACGCGGACCCGCGCCGGCTGAGCGAGGACGACGAACGCAAGCTCGGCATGACCCGTCAGCCGTTCGACGACGTGCTGCGCGAAGCCGATTTCGTCACGCTGCATCCGCCGCTGACGCCGCAGACGCGCCATTTGATCGGCGGGCGCGAGCTGTCGCTGATGAAGCCGAGTGCCTTCATCATCAACACGTCGCGCGGGCCGGTGATCGAGGAGGCGGCGTTGGTCGAGGCGTTGCGCGCGAGGAAAATTGCCGGCGCTAGCCTCGACGTCTACGAGCACGAGCCGCAGGTCTCGCCGGCGCTGGTGGCGATGACGAATGTGGTGCTGACGCCGCATCTCGGCAGCGCGGTGCTCGAGCTACGCGAGAGCATGGCGCATGTGGTAGTCGACAACATCATCGCGCTGATCGAGGGCCGCCGGCCGCCGAATTGCATCAATCCGGAGGTGTTTACTTAACCCGCCTCATCCTGAGGAGCCGCGCGAAGCGCAACGTCTCGAAGGATGGGGCGGCCCTCATGGTTCGAGACGCTCTACGAGCGCTCCTCACCATGAGGCCGATCACTCCGCGGTCCAGCCGCCATCGACCACCAGCGACGAGCCGGTCATCAGCGCCGACGCGTCGGAGGCGAGAAACACGATCGCGCCGGTCAGATCCTCGAGCTGGCCGAGCCGGCCGAGCTTGATGCGGGCGAGCGTATCCTTGCGGAACGCCTCGTTCTCGAAAAACGGCCGCGTCATCGGCGTCTCGATGAAGGTCGGCGCCAGCGTGTTGACGCGGATCTTGTAGGGGGCGAGCTCGATCGCCATCGCCTTGGTGAAGCCCTCCATGGCGTGCTTGGAGGCGCAATAGACCGTGCGGCGCGGGCCGCCGACATGGCCCATCTGCGATGACATGTTGATGATCGAGCCGGATTTCTTGGCCTTGACCAGTTTGCGCGCCACCGCCTGGGCGACAAAGTAGGCGGCGCGCACGTTCAGGCTCATCACGAAATCGAAATCCTCGAGCTTCACGTCGACAAAGGGCGCCGGCCGGTTGGTGCCGGCATTGTTGACGAGAATATCGAAGGCCGGCAGCGCGGCGATCGCGTTCTGCGCGGCTTCGACCTCGCGCAGGTCGAGTTGAAGCGTCGAGGCCCGTTGCCCGCGCGCGCAGATCGCCAGCGCCGCATCCTCGATCTCATCAGCGGTGCGCGCGGCGAGCGTGACGTGTGCGCCGGCGTCAGCCAGCGCCGAAGCGGCGGCCAGCCCGATACCGCGGCCGGCGCCGGTCACCAGCGCGCGCTTGCCGTCGAGGCGGAAGGACGGCGTCTTCGTCAGCTCGACGCTCACTCGGCCGCCTCGGCGTAGGGCACGTTGCGCCCGCCATAACGGCGCACCCGGATATTGGCCTGCTCGGCGTGGCCCTTGAAGCCTTCGAGGATGCAGAGCCGCGAGCAA
>Ga0265313_10000302_pt1 | contig 53447 bp, 44 predicted proteins | sample 4123metaG_FD_203122 | JGI IMG/M metagenome (GOLD analysis project Ga0265313, IMG submission 203122) | Rhizosphere microbial communities from Carex aquatilis grown in University of Washington, Seatle, WA, United States - 4-1-23 metaG | ecosystem: Host-associated > Plants > Roots > Rhizosphere >... | reverse complement strand
CGGACAACACCAGTAGCCGGGCCCGGCTGTCCTCCAGCATGTAGGCATAGTCGTCCTCGGTAAGCAGCGTATTGACCGGCACGGCGACAACGCCGCTCTTCAGGGCGCCGAGGAACGCGGTCGGCCAATCGATCGTATCAGTGAGGCAAATCAGGACGCGCTCTTCGCGGCGGATGCCGAGCGCACGCAGCGCATGACCGAAGCGTTCGACCCGGTCGGCCAGTTCGCCGTACGTATAGCTGCCGCGGCCGTCGATATAGGCGGCCTTGCCGGCGCGCCCGGCGGCGAGATTGCGCTCTAAAATATCGGCCGCAAAATTGTAAGCGCGCGGGATCGTGTCGGCGGGCGCATTCATCGCAGAATTTCCTCCCCGCGGGCCGGGGCTTGTGCCCACTCGCACCCACGTCAAAGCATTATGCCGACGGCCAAATTAGGCGGCAATCTCCCGTTTCAAGCGCGGTAAATTGCGCTATGACAGGCGCCGCTGCATAAGCCAAAGGCCGGACCAAACCCATGATTTTCAGCCGAGATCGCATCCTCACCACCCACGTCGGCAGCCTGCCGCGCAACGAGACGCTGAGCGACCTTCTGGTGGAGCAGGAAGACGGCAAGCCGCTTGATCCCAAGGTGCTGACCGCCGAGATGGACAAGGCCGTCCGTCACGTCGTGCAGAGACAGATGGAAGCCGGCATCGACATCGGCAACGACGGCGAACAGCGGCGGATCGGTTTCCAGACCTATGTGCCGCAGCGCATGTCGGGTTTTGCGGGCGTATCGAAGCGCCGCCGCGGCCGCGAATTCGAGGAATTCCCGGAGCTGACGAGCTACCTGATGCGGCGATTTCCCAATCCGCCGAAAAGCCAGCACGGCGCGCCGGAGGCGCAGGCCGACATCAAATATCGCGATCTCAAGCCGATCACCGAAGAAACCCAAGGCTTCAACCGCATCGCCGACGAACTGCACGCCTTTTCGGAGCGGTTCATGACCGCGGCGTCGCCCGGCATCATTTCGACCACGATGCTGAACGCCTTCTATCCGTCGCACGATGCGTATCTCGACGCCATCGCCCGCGAGATGGGCAACGAGTACCGGGCGATCAACAAAGCAGGCCTCGTGCTGCAAATCGACGCACCGGACCTCGCCATGGATCGCACCATGATGTACCGCGACCTGTCGGACGCGGACTTCGTCAAGCGCTGCGAGCGGCACGTCGCCGCCATCAACAAGGGCATCGAAGGCATCCCGCGCGATCGCGTTCGGCTGCACATCTGTTACGGCAACTGGGAAGGCCCGCACATCCACGACATCGCGCTCGATAAGATCCTGCCGGCGCTCTACCAGGCCAAGGTCGGGGCGCTGTCGATCGAATTCTCCAATCCGCGCCACGCGCACGAATACGCGGCGCTCAGGCGCGTGCCGTTTCCGAAAGACATGATCCTCATTCCGGGCGTGGTCGAAACCACCAGCAATTTCGTCGAGCATCCCGAAGTGGTGGCGCGGCGCATCGAGGAGGCGGTGGCGGCGGTGGGCGACCGCGAGCGCGTCGTCGCCTCGACGGATTGCGGCTTCGGCACCTTTACCAGACGAGAATGGGTGATCGAGCCGGTGGTTTGGCTCAAGCTCGCGGCGATCCGTCAGGGCGCCGACATCGCCTCGGCGCGGCTGTGGGGCAAGAAGGCGGCGTGATGTACACCGTCATCCTGAGGTGGCCGCGCAAGGCGCGGCCCTCGAAGGATGCCGGCCGGCGCGCCGGGGGCCGTCGTCCTTCGAGGCTCGCTTCGCTCGCACCTCAGGATGACGGTTCAATAGCTTCAACCGAACTCAAACCAGCACAGGACCAAAACCGTGATCGATCTTTACACCTGGACGACGCCGAACGGCCGCAAGGCTTCCATCGCGCTCGAAGAGATGGGCTTGCCCTATACGGTACACGCCGTCGACATCGGCAAGGACGAGCAGTTCAAGCCGGAGTTTCTGAAAATTTCCCCCAACAACCGCATTCCGGCGATCGTCGACCGCGACAACGGCATGAGCCTGATGGAGTCGGGCGCGATCCTGATCTATCTCGCCGACAAGTGCGGCAAGCTGCTGCCCAAAAGCGGCGAGGCGCGCTACCGTACCATCGAATGGCTGATGTGGCAGATGGGCGGACCGGGACCGATGTTCGGGCAGGTGCACCATTTCACCAAATATAATCCCGGCAAGGCGCCCTACGCGGAAGAGCGCTATCTGAAAGAAGCGCACCGGCTTTACGGCGTGCTCAACAAGCGGCTCGCCGATCACGAATTCGTGGCCGACGCCTATTCGATCGCCGACATCGCCATCTGGCCGTGGGTGTCGCGCTATGAATGGCAGACGGTCGATCTCAATCAGTACCCGAACGTGAAGCGCTGGTACGTGGCGATCGCCAAGCGCCCCGCCACACAAAAGGGCTATAAGGTGCCCAAAGACGTCGGCGACGTGCCGATTCCCGCGTGAGCCCCGCTGTACCGTCATCCTGAGGTGCTCGGCGCGAAGCGCCGAGCCTCGAAGGACGACGGCCGAGGCAGTTCGGCTTGGTACTTGCCGCCTCGCCGTTGTGACAGCTTACGAATGTCGGTCCAATCGCCGCGAACGAGAGCTGCCTTCTTGGCTCTGCTCCAGCCTTTCAGTTTGCGTTCGAGCGCAATCGCATCCGTAATTCGGTCAAAGTGTTCCGACCACACAAGCTGGATTGGTCGGCGAGAGTAGGTGTAACCCGGAAAGGCCCCGGTCTGGTGCTGTGCGATCCGCTTGTCCAAATCGTCGCCGGTGGCGCTTCCGACGTAAAAGCTGTCATCGGCACAGCGGAGCATGTAAACAAATGCGCCCATCGGGCCTACAATAGTACAACCTTCAAGCGGCGGCACATCGGCCGTCGTCCTTCGAGGCCCGCCTGCGGCGGGCACCTCAGGATGACGGAATAGGGCAAGGAGTTTCCCATGGACGACATCACCCGCGAGCCGACGGCGATCCGCGCCGAGGACATCAACCCGCGCTACAATTGGGGCCGTGCGCTGCCGGCGCTCGGCACCATGGCGGTCGATTTCGAGGAGCGGGTCGACTACAGGCGGCTGCACCGCTATCGGCTCGGCCGGGTCCGGCAGGCGCTGGAGAAATCCGAGCTCGGCGCGCTGCTGGTGTTCGATGTCAACAACATCCGCTACTGCACTTCGACCAAGATCGGCGAGTGGGAACGCGACAAGCTGTGCCGCTGGGCGCTGGTGACGCGAACGAGCCCGGACCCGATCCTGTGGGATTTCGGCTCGGCCGCCGTGCACCACAAGCTCTACACGCCGTGGCTCAAGCCGGAGAACTGCAAGGCGGGCCTGATCGGACTGCGCGGCACCGTCAATCCGGCGTTCGGGCTGATGGAGCGTCACGCCAAGGAAATCGCCTCGCTGCTCAAGGAGGCCGGCGTCGACAAAATGCCGATCGGCGTCGACATCATCGAGCCGCCGATGATGTTCGAATTGCAGAAGGCCGGGCTGACGGTGGCGGACGGCCAGCAGACCATGCTGGAAGCGCGCGAGATCAAATCAGCCGACGAGATCGCGCTGCTCAACCGCTCGGCCGCCATGGTGGATGGCGCCTATCACCTGATCCACGAGCAGCTCAAGCCCGGCGTACGCGAGAACGACATCGTCGCCGAGGTCAACAAGTTCCTCTATCACCATGGCTCCGACGACGTCGAAGCCATCAACGCCATCTCGGGCGAACGCTGCAATCCGCATCCGCACAATTTCACCGACCGGATGTTGCGGCCGGGCGATCAGGCGTTCTTCGATATCCTGCAATCCTTCATGGGCTATCGCACCTGCTACTACCGCACCTTCAACGTCGGCCGCGCCACGCCGGTGCAGCACGACGCCTACAAGAAAGCGCGCGAATGGCTCGACTGCGCCATCGACCTGATCAAGCCGGGCGTGATGACCAATGACGTGTGCAGCGTCTGGCCGAAGGCGCCGGACTTCGGCTTCCCCGATGAAATGTCGGCGTTCGGCCTGCAATTCGGCCACGGCATCGGCTGCGCCATTCACGAGCGGCCGATCATCTCGCGCGTCGTTTCGCTCGACCATCCGACCGAGATCAAGGAAGGCATGGTGTTCGCGCTCGAGACCTACTGCCCCGCCAAGGACGGCTTCTCGGCGGCGCGCATCGAGGAAGAGGTGGTGGTGACCGACAAGGGCTGTCGCGTGATCACGCTGTTCCCGGCCGAGGAACTGCCGATCGCGAACCGGTACTGAGCGGCCCTATTCCGTCATCCTGAGGCGCTCGGCGCGAAGCGCCGAGCCTCGAAGGACGACGGCCCCGGCGCCCCGGCCGTGCATCCTTCGAGGCTCGCTCCGCTCGCACCTCAGGATGACGGAATTAACGCAGGCGAACAAAAACTTCATGGAATCCGCAGACCTCCCCAAAATCGCCGTTGCCGAAACACTCGCGCAAAAAATCTGCGCGCTTGATGCGGCGCGCTTGCCGCAAGCCGTTCGCGCCAAGTGCGAGGAGCTTTTGATCGACGTGGTCGGACTCGCCGTCACGGCGCGCAACGAGGATTACGTGCGCGCGGCGCTTTCGGCCTGCGAGGACGATGGGCCTTGTACGGCCATCGGCCACGGCCGCACGCTGACCGCGGTGGAAGCCGCCATCGTCAATGGCACCGCCGTGCATGGCGAGGATTTCGATGACACTTTCGAGGGCGGCCCGGTCCATGCCGGCGCGGTCATCGTGCCTGCCGTGCTGGCGGCGTGCGAGCGGCACAAGCTCGACGGCCGGGCGGCGCTCCTTGGCATCGCGGTCGGTGTCGAGACCATGTGCCGGCTCGCCACCGTCGCGCCGACACTGACCCACAAGGCCGGCTTTCATCCGACCGCGGTGTTCGGCGCCATGGGGGCAGCCGCCGGCGTCGGCGCGGCTCTCAAACTCAATGCCAAGCAACTGGTCGATGCGCTCGGCACGGCGGCTTCGATGGCGTCGGGCATCATCGAATATCTGGCCGAAGGCGCCTGGACCAAGCGGCTCCATGCCGGCTGGTCGGCGCAAGCGGGCCTGCAGGCGGCGCTGTTCGGCCGTGCGGGCTTTTCCGGCCCGCGCACCGTGTTCGAAGGCGTGCATGGTTTCTTCCACGCCTTCGCCCACACCACGAAGGGCGACTACGGCGCGATCACCAACGGCTTCGGCGACAAATGGGTGACGGAGACGCTCGCCTTCAAGCCGTATCCGTGCGGGACCATGACGCATCCGTATATCGATTGCGCGCGCCGCCTCGCCGGGCGCGGCATCGCGGCGGACGACGTCGTGGAAATGATCTGCGACGTCGGCGAAGGCACGGTGCATCGCTTGTGGGAGCCGCTCGCCGCCAAGCAAACACCGGCCAACGGTTATGCGGGCAAATTCTCGACGCCGTATTGCATCGCCGCGGGCTTCGAGCGCGGCAACGTGGGCTTGGGCGATTTCACCGATGCGGCGGTGCGCGATCCCGCCGTCGTCGCGCTCGCCCACAAGGTGCGTTACCGGATCGATCCGCAAAATCCCTATCCGAAGAATTTCACCGGCCACATCCGCGCCACCTTGCGCGACGGCTCGGTGGTGGAAGAGCGCCAGCCCTACATGCGCGGCGGCGCGCACGAGCCGCTGACACGCGCCGACATCGAGCAAAAGTTTTTGTTGAATGTGAAGCACGGCGGCTGGAGCAGCGAGCGCGCCTCGCGGGTGCTGAATTTTCTTGGCGGCTTGTTTGATGGGCCGGTAAAGTTGGATGGCTTAAGAGGCTAGCGCCGCATTCAATCCGTCACCCTGAGGTGCTCGGCGCTACGCGCCGAGCCTCGAAGGGCGACGGCCGAGGCGCCGCGGCCGTATCCTTCGAGGCTCGCTTCGCTCGCACCTCAGGATGACGGATTACGATTACGGACCTTGGTCCGCGCCACCCGCCGTGCGTAGTCCTGCACGCAGCGTTGCAGGTCGATGAAATTGTTCCGCAGCTGCTCAAGGGTGAAACCCAGCGCGAACAGCGGCTCGACTTCGTTGGCGGTCAGCGGCAGCGTCAAACCCTCGCTGCGGACCGCCTCGACGACCACCGTATAGGCTGAAAGCGCGGCTTCGTAGCCGTCGAGCGGTGGCGGTGCGTTCCGCTCGTTGAGCGCGGTGGCGCTGTCATTGAGAAAATCGCGCGCGGCCTCGGCAACGCGCGTCAGCGGTTCACCCAGGCGGCTTCGCAGCGATTCCGGCAGCGGCTTGATGCCTGCACGGCCGATGGTCACGAGGTCGTGGCGCAGCCGCAGCATCGTGCGTGACAGCGGACCGGGATCGGGCTGCGTCGCGAGCGTGATCATCTGCTCGTGCTGGGCCTCGGTCGTGATCTGCTGGAAGTCGGACACGGCCGCGCCGATATCGTTCTGGATGCGGCTGTTCGCGGCCGGATCGATCCCGCCCGTGAAGCCGGTCAGCAGTCTCGGCAGGTCGCGCGCCAGCCGCTGCAACAGGCTGACCGCCGCCTTCAGCCGCATCTGGAGCGCGCGCTCGGGGAAAACCAGGAGCGAGACGATCACGGCGATCAAGCCGCCCAGCGCCACTTCAAAGGTACGCGTGATGGCCGATGCGATGGGGCCTTCGCCGAACTGCCCGGCGAGCAGCAGAACCAGCACCGCCGAAAACGGCGCAACGCGAAAGTTCGGATTGAATGCGGCGATCAGGCCGAGCGGGGCAATGGCGAGCGCCATGACGCCGGCCTCCGCGAGCGGCGTCCCATGCGGTATCAGGATGCCGAGGATGGCGGCATACACGGCGCCTCCGACCGTGCCGATGATGTATTGAAGCGTCGCGCGCACCGATCCGCCGGCGCTCGCCTGCGTGACTACGATGGCGGTCAAAATCATCCAAAGGCCCTGCAGGGGAAGATGCATGACGTTGGCGGCGGCGTAGCCCAGCAGGCCGGACGCCGTCACACGCGCGGCAAAACGCCAGCGCGATTTGGTGCTCCTCGCCAGAGCACGAATACGGGGCCAGATCGACAAGCGGTCCATGATGGCTAACGCAATGCCGGGGATTCGGCGCAAGGCTACCAGCTTGCCGGGAAATAGCCGAGCGGTGCTGGGAAATCATGATTGCCGGACTTGATCCGGCAATCCATGCTGCGCTTGCGACCAGTCAGCAATGATGCGCGGGTCATAGGCGAGCGAAGCGACGCCGTTCTTCGAACGGCTATGCCGCGCATGACGAAGCAGGGGGAGCGGACACAATGCCCACAATGATCGCGGCGCGGCTGCATGAGTACGGCAAGCCGATGACGCTCGACCGCATCGAGGTGCCGCAGCCGCGGCCGACCGACGTGCTGGTCGAGGTCAAGGCCTGCGGCGTCGTCCCCAACCTCGCCCGCGTGGTCAGCAATTTCTTCGGCACGCTGACGCCCGACAACAAGATGATGCCGCCGCTGCCGGCGATCTTCGGCCTCGATCCGGCCGGCGTGGTCGCCAAGGTCGGCGAACAGGTATGGCATGTGCGACCGGGGGAACGCGTCTACGTCAATCCGGGCCGCTCCTGCGGCTCGTGCCGCATGTGCCGGAGCGGCCAGTCCTACGATTGTCCGAGCTGGACCTTGCAGGGCTATTTTGGCCGCTCGCAGGAGATCATGCGCGCCTATCCGTACGGCGGGCTTTCGCAGTTCATCACCGCGCCGGCGACCGCACTCGTCAAGCTGCCCGACAATGTGAGCTTCGAGGCCGGCGCGCGGTTCGGCTATTACGGCACGGCCTACGCGGCGATGAAGAAGATCGGCGTCGGCCCCGGCCAGACGCTGCTCATCAACGGCATCAGCGGGCAGCTCGGGCTCAATGCCGCGTCGCTGGCGCTGGCGATGGGTGCGACGAAAATTCTCGGCACCGGGCGTAATCAGAAACTGCTCGATCGCGTCAAGGCGCTGGCGCCGGGACGGATCGAGGTGCTGTCCGTGCCGAATGCCCCCTCCCAACCCTCCCCCGCAAGCGGGGGAGGGCAGGGTGGAGGAGCGTCCCCCGCCAATCCTGATCCGTTGGTTGTCTGGGCGAAGAGCCTCACGGAAGGCCACGGTGTCGACGGCATGATCGACTGCCTGCCGCCCGGCGCGCCGGCGAGCGCCATGATGCGCGCGCTGTTCTGCCTGCGGCGCGGCGGCCGCGCGGTGAATGTCGGCGCCGTCATGGAGACGCTGCCCATCAACGCCTTCTGGATGATGACCAACCGCATCGGCCTGCAAGGCTCGGTGTGGTTCACCACCGGCGAGGGCGAGGACATGGCCGCGATGGCGGCGGCCGGCACGCTCGATCTCTCGGTGTTGCAGCACCGCGTGTCGCCGCTGTCCAAAGTCAACGACGTACTCGCCGGCATGGACGACCGCGACGGCGGCTTCACCAATTTCGTGATCGACCCGACTCGGATTGATTGACGTTTCCCGGACGCGGCGCAGCACCTGTAGGGTGGGCATCACGCCGCACCGCGTGTACGCGTGGGCAAAATCGTACAGCGTGATGCCCACGCTGTCAGGTTCATCAGACGATTTCGCCCACCCTACGTGGGCTCACCGTCATGGCCGGGCTTGTCCCGGCCATCCACGTCTTTGGTAGGTCGGCGCGTTTAAGACGTGGATGCCCGCGACGGGCGCGGGCATGACGAGCGTGGGGGCGCAACTATCGGGATTTTATTTTGATCCGTCCGCCTTTGGCGGTCCCGAAGTGTACGTGCCTGGAAGCGTACCGGACCCGACATGCACCAGCCCAAATTTATCCGGCTTCTTGACTACCAGCCCAACACCGGCGGCAAGCCCAAACGCGACGCCGACAAGAAGACCGATGCTCAGACCTATCTCTATCGCTTGTGACGTTCTCATGTGCACAATCCTCTGCAGCTACTCAGATTTGGGCTCTTCGGCTACCCAGATAGCTGATGACGTCATTTAATCCAGATATCGTCTGAATCATTTCAAGCGGCGCGGCGCCCAGCGTCGCATTCATGTTTTTCAACCAAGCGGCTGCGGCTGTATCGTCTCCGCCGACGATTGCATGAACGGACTTGGCGGTCCCTTGCTTCGCGTTGACTGATTTATCGGCCATGGCGCCCACCGTTGGGGTGTGATGATACACCGATTTGCGGTGCCTGTTGAATGTTGTAACCTTTTCCTTGACAACGTCCCCGAATGTGATACAAGGCCTTCACCTCGCTCACCGTTCGTGAGGGCCTTTCGGCCGAGGGTACTCCCCGAGAGGGAGCGAGGGCGGTTCCCGCGGGCGGAGCCATACACTCCGCACCCGGGCGGTCAGGGCATCGTCCCCGCCGGCATTATGACCGGCGAGCCAGGTGCTTGGCTTAAGCGCGATCAATGGCGCGGGTAACGCCGGCGTCCTCCTGATCGCGTGAAGCGCGGCCTTGATCGACTCGCCAGCGTTCGCCCTGCGACGAAAGCCGCGGTGGAGCGCCGGAAGGCGAGCGCGCCCGAAGCGGATGGTTCGTGCAAGCGAATCATTCGTGGCGCGCGCCGCGCCCGCACCACGTTCAGGTGGCAACATCTGAAAGTGTGGCGCGGCTGGTTGGATACGCGCCTTTCGGCGCTCCGCCTCCCTCTTTTGCGGAGGCCCGTTCGTGCAAACCGTTGGCAGGACTCGGATGCAGCAGCATCGCGAGAACGCGTCATTGCGCGCCAACGGGCCCGCGCAACGTCGCGCGGTCCGATGACAGGCCCGCGAAGCAATCGAGCGCGGCTTGCGATGACCGTGAGGCTGCCTGGATTGCTTCGTCGCCGCGCTTCTCGCAACGACCAGAAACACGGAGCTGACAAATCATGCCCCACCGCCGACGCAGGAAAAAGAAGAGCCGCTTCGCCGACGCCCCGACCGAGGAAGGCCAGCGAGCGCAGCGCGAGGCGGCCTTTGCGGCAATCCGCGCGCTCTATGTCGAGTCGCTGCCGCTGTGGCGCGTCTGCGGGCGCGCCTATTGCCGGCGTCACCATATCTGTGGTGGTGACAGCCGTGCCTGCATCGAGCGCGGCTGGCCGCTGATGCCATCTCGTGTGCAGGAAAAAGCCGTCGCGCTGGTCTTGAACGGTGGGCCGCGCCGGCTGCCCCCGGCCACGCGCAGGGAACGGGCCTTGCGCTGCTATCCACCGTCGAATTTCACGCATTGATCGTCATTGCTTTGTCGCTGCGCTCCTCGCGATGACGCGGCTCGAGAGGGTCGTTGTGTATCGGCCTAACATAGATGCGGGGCGAGCCTGCGCATGACGAGCTTTGGGAAACCTGCTAATTCATAGGCCAATGAGATTGGGGCGAGGAAATCGGCCCACGGATCAGCCCAAAGCGAGGACGTCATGTACGGTAATCTCGAACTCTTCATCGACGGCAAATGGCTCGGCGGCGACGGCCGCAAGGGCGAGGACGTGATCAACCCGGCGACCGAAAAGCCGCTCGCCCATCTGCCGCACGCCAGCAAGGCCGATCTCGACACCGCGCTCGAAGCCGCCAAGAAAGGCTTCGCGGTGTGGCGCGCGACCTCGGCCTATGACCGCTGCAAGATCATGCACAAGGCGGCCGATCTGATGCGCGAGCGCTTTGACGCGATCTCCAAGATCATGGTGCTGGAGCAGGGCAAGCCCTATCCGGAAGCCCGCGCCGAGGTGATCGGCTCGGCCGACATCATCGATTGGTATGCCGAGGAAGGCCGCCGCAGCTACGGCCGCATCGTGCCGGGCCGCGGCAAGGGCGTGCGCCAGCTCGTGGTGCAGGAGCCGATCGGCATCGTCGCGGCGTTCACGCCGTGGAATTTCCCGGTGCTGACGCCGGCGCGCAAGATCGGCGGCGCGCTGGCGGCCGGCTGCTCGCTTATTTTGAAAGCCTCGGAGGAGACTCCGGGCTCGTGCGTCGAACTGGTGCGCTGCTTCGCCGACGCCGGGCTGCCGGCGGGCGTGCTCAATCTGGTGTTCGGCGTGCCGGCCGAAGTCTCCGAATATCTGATGGCCAAGGATGCGATCCGCAAAATTTCTTTCACCGGCTCGATTCCGGTCGGCAAGCATCTCGCGGCGCTCGCCGCCAAGGGCATGAAGCGCACCACCATGGAGCTCGGCGGCCATTCGCCGGTCGTGGTGTTCGCCGATGCCGATCCGGAAAAAGCCGCCGACACCATCGCGGCGTTCAAGTATCGCAACGCCGGACAGGTCTGCATCTCGCCGACGCGCTTCTATGTGCAGCAGGATGTGTATTCGCGCTTTCTCAAGCGCTTCACCGAATACGCCAGCGGGCTCAAGGTCGGCGACGGCATGGAGAAGGGCATCGCCATGGGGCCGATGGCGAACGCGCGGCGCATCGAGGCGATGGAAGCGTTCGTCAACGACGCCAAGGGCCGCGGCGGCAAGATCCAGACCGGCGGCAAACGCCGCGGCAACCAGGGCTATTTCTATGAGCCGACAGTGATCACCGACGTGCCGGACGACTCGAAGATCATGACGCAGGAGCCGTTCGGGCCGCTGGCGCCGGTGGTCACGTTCAAGACCTTTGACGAAGTGGTGGAGCGGGCGAACTCGCTGGAATACGGTTTGGCGGCGTATGCGTTCACCAGCTCGAATGCGACCGCGGCTGCAATCGGCGACGCGCTCGAATCCGGCATGGTCGGCGTCAACTCGATCGCGATTTCGACGCCGGAGACGCCGTTCGGCGGCGTCAAGGAAAGCGGCCACGGCAGCGAAGGCGGCGTCGAGGGCTTGGGCGCCTATCTGGTCACCAAGTTCATTTCGCAGGCGTGACCGCCGTCGGGACGATGCGAGTGCGGCCACGCACGGCTGCGGCGTGGCCGTTTCGGTCCGTACGAACGTAAAGGCGTGACGTCGGGGGCGGAGCTGACCGCGTGGATTGGAATGGCGTAGCGGCCCTTATTATCATCGGCTTCTTTCTCGGATTTCTTTTCCGGAAGCGATTGAGCGCGTGGCTTGCGTCCAGCCGGCAAGCCAAGGCCGCGCCGCCCGCCGTGCCGGCCGAGATCATCCCGCCGGCTGCGTTCGATCAGGCGGCGCTCACCAGCCGGCTCTATGAGCTGGATAAGATTTTCGGGCCGTTCGGCTCCAACGCGGCGCATCCGAGCGACCTTTATGCGCAAGCGCAATTCACGGAAGCCTTGTGGCTCCTCACGGCGCCGAACGTTCCGCTTTCGACCGTCATGCAGTTTGTCGAGGGCAACAGCTGGTCGTTGTCGAGCGTTGGGCTCGCGGCACTTCGAAAACGCGCCGAAAAGGATCCCGACACGGTCCAGCGCGTGTTGCGGCAGTGCGAGCACTACGCGCCATGGACCATGCATTTCGCGCTGGAATTTCTGTTCGAGGCAGAACCGCGCATCCTGCCCGGCGAGCCGGTCATGCACGCGCGGGATTGGTGGGCCGACAATCGCTGGATGCCGAACATCTTTCGCGATTATCTCGATCTCTGCTCGCGGCGAGGCGACAAGGCGACGTTTGGCGATTCCGACAGGCTCAAGGGCCTGAACGCGTCCGCCAGGGGAATCATCAAGAAATTCCTCGAGCGCGTGCCGCTGCCATTTGCCGGCCTGCTGATCCAGGAGCTTGATCTTGCCGAGCTCGATACCGAAGAGCCCGAACGCAGCGAATCGTCGGGGCGGTCTTCGCCGCCGCCTTCGATCGACAATACGAGCATCTTGTTTCAGGTCGGCCGGTTCTGGAACGACAAGGAATTGGACTTTCTGGTCGAGCCGGAGGCGTGGCGCAAAGCTTTCGTGACCGCCGGCGCGACGCTGCAACAAAATCCGCCGCGCTCGGTGCTGGTCTCGGGCGAGCCGCTGGTGGGTAAATCGTCGTTCCTCAGTCTCCTTGCGCAAAAGATTGCGCCGAACGGCTGGAGCGTGTTCGAGGCGCGCGGCGCCGATTTGCAGGCCGATCAGATCTATATCGGTCAGCTCGAGGGCCGCATCCGTCAGGTCGTCGACGAACTCGCCAAGGCGCGCCGGACGATCTGGTACATTCCGGACATCGTTCAGCTGGCGATGTCCGGCACGCATTCGGGCCAAAGCGCCACCATTCTCGATCAGATCATCCCGGCGATCGCCGCCGGCCGCCTGGTGGTGTGGGCCGAGGCCTCGCCGAAGGGAATGACGCGGCTGTTGCGCATCAATCCATCGCTGCGCGGTCTATTCGAGACCGTTACGATCGAGCCGATGCCGGCCGACGATACGCTGTCGCTGACGCGCGGCGTGATGCAACAGATGGAGGAACGCGCCAACATCCGGTTCGAGCCGGATTGCGCCGAAGTCGCGCGCGATACCGTCAGCCATGTCATGGGCAGGAATGCCTTGCCGGGCTCGGTCCTGCTGATGCTCAAGCTCACCGTGGTTCGCGCTGAGAAAAAGGACGACATCATCTCGTCGCGCCAGATTCTGGAAACGTTATCGCAGCTCTCCGGCCTGCCGCTGTCTATCCTCGACACCAGGGAGCAGCTTGATCTGGCGGCAGTGCGCGAATTCTTCAATGCGCGGGTGCTCGGCCAGGACGAGGCGGTCGGTGCGGTCGTCGATCGCATCGCCATGCTCAAGGCCGGCCTCAACGATCCGGGCAAGCCGATCGGCGTCTTTCTGTTCGCCGGACCGACCGGCACCGGCAAGACCGAGCTCGCCAAAGCTGTATCGGAATTTCTGTTCGGTTCGGCCGAACGCCTGATCCGGCTCGACATGAGCGAGTTTCAAACCCACGAATCGATGAGCAAGATTCTCGGGCAGAGCAGCGCTTCGGCATTCGAAGCAGATTCGCTGATCAGCCGCGTGCGCAAGCAGCCGTTCTCGGTGCTGCTGCTCGACGAGTTCGAGAAATCCCATCCGATGATCTGGGACCTGTTCCTGCAGGCCTTTGACGAGGGCCGGCTGACCGACGCCATGGGGCAGACTGCGGATCTGCGGCACTGCCTGATCATTCTGACGTCGAATCTCGGCGCTACCGCGCATCGCAGTTTGGGGCTCGGCTTCGCGCCGCAGGAGGACGTGTTCACCAAGGAGCAGGTGTTGCGCGCGATCGCCCAGACCTATCGGCCGGAATTCCAGAACCGGCTCGACAAGGTCATCGTCTTCCGGCCGCTCACCCGCGAACTGATGCGCGGCATTCTGAGAAAGGAGCTGGCTTCGCTGCTCGACCGCCGCGGCTTGAAGGATCGCGCCTGGGCGATCGAGTGGGAATCTTCCGCGCTGGAATTCCTGCTGGAAAAAGGCTTTTCGCCCGAAATGGGCGCGCGGCCGTTAAAGCGCGCGATCGATCAGTATGTGGTGGCGCCGCTGGCGGCGATCATCGTCGAGAAGCGCTTTCCGGAAGGCGAGCAGTTTCTGTTCGTGCGCAGCGATGGCAACGGCATCCAGGCGGAATTTGTCGATCCCGATGCGGAGCCACCGGCGGACGGCGAGGCCTCCGCGATGGTGCCGAGCGCGGCGGCGCCGTCATCGCTCGCGTCGGTGGTGCTCACGCCCGGCGGGTCGCGGGCCGAATACCAGATGCTGCAGGACGAATACGCCGATATCGAACGCATTCTGCATGCCGCCGAATGGACGGGACTTAAAGACAACCTGGCCGCCGACATGGCGTCCGCGGAGTTCTGGACGCGTCCGGATCGCTTTGGCGTGCTGGCGCGATTTGCCCTGATGGATCGGGTCAAGTCGGCGACCGAAACCGCGAATGGGCTGCGCGGCCGGCTGCAACGCTACAGCCGGTCGCCGTCGCACTACTCGACCCAGCTCAGCGGCCGTCTGGCTTCGCAACTGTACTTGATCCGGGAAGGCATCAAGGATGCGTTCGAAGATGCGCCGATCGAACTGGCGCTGACGATCGAGCCGGTCTTCGAGGGCGTCGGCGATCGGCTCGCGACTTTGGGCTGGTGCCAGAGACTGAGATCGATGTACCGCGCCTGGGCCGAGAGGCGCCGCATGCAGGTCGCGGAATATCAGGGCGTGGGAAAAGACCAGGACGCGCCGATCCTGATGGTCAGCGGCTTCGGCGCGCATCGCATTCTGACGGCGGAAGCGGGCTTGCACGTGTTCGAACAATCCGAAGGCGGCGCGAGCCGCGTCACGGCGCGCGTGCGCCTTGCCGCCGTTCCGCTCGGCGACGTACCCGCCGCCAAGGAGCGCAAACGGGTCGTCAAGGCGCTCGACGAGGCGCCGCGGGTCAATACGGTTGTGCGGCGCTACCGCGAGGAGCCGCCGCTGGTGCGCGATGCCGCCGGCAAATGGCGGAGCGGGCGGCTCGATCTCGTGCTCGGCGGCGACTTCGATCTACTTCAGGCCGGAGAGCGATAGAGCGCTTTCCGGAAAAGTGGGCGCCGGTTTTCCGAAGAAAAAATACGACCTAGCGAGCAACGCTCGCATCGGCCAGACCATTCAGCGCCACTTCCGACGCCGCCAATCCGGCAAGGCTCGGATCGGTGAAAGCAAAATGCGGCCCAAGGCGGCGCCGCAAGCGCTGCATGGCGCAACGCGCGATATAGGCATCCAGCGAAATGCGCAGCAGCAGCGCCAGTTGCGACGGCCGTGCGAAAAGATCGCGCACCACAGCGGCGCCGTCGGCGCGAGGTCCCGCGCCCATGCCCTTCAAGGCCGCGCGGGGGATGGCGCGATGCGCCGGATCGACAATGACGCGCAGCGCGGTGAATGCGAGCCCATGCTCTGCCGCAAGTCGGGCGACGACGTGGGATTCCATATCGACCGCGGCGGCCCCGGTGAGGCGGCGCAACTCGCGCTTTCTCGCCGGGTCGGCGACGGGCGTGTCGACGCCGATCACCGGCGCGTGATGAGCGTCCCCGATGGCATGCAGCAGCTTCTGCGACCATGCCGCATCGGTCGGCCGCGAGCCTTGCGCTTCGGCAACTGCCGAGGCGACGACCCAGTCGCCGGGGCCAAGCTCTTCGGCCAGGCCGCCGGCAACGCCGAAGCTGATGATGCCGCGATAACCGTGGCGCGACGCGCTGGCGACGGCCGCCTCCAGTTCGTGCCGGGCGTCGCGCGAAAACACGTGAACGCCGGGTCCCGCGGCGATCCGGGCTTCAAACGCCATGCCGACGAAGGCGATGACGGCGCGGCGGTTTTGCTCAACAAGCGCGCTCGCGGGCGGGCTGGCGTCATCCGCGCCCAGCAGGCTTTCCGCAACGTCGAAATCTGCTTCTAATGACATACGTTAGACCGGCCCCCGCGGCGTGATCGGCCGTCGATTTCCCCAACTCAGAGGACACCTGCCGATGTCCTCGCCCGATCAATCCAGGTCAAAACACGAGGCGCGGTAATTCACTTATAACTACATAGAAAAGTACGGTTTCCCTGCCTGGTTCCGCACCGGTCCCCGAACCCCGCGACGCGTGATAGTTCCCCCAGAAGATGGTGGATTCATGGAAGACCCTAAACCCACGCGACTTCAAGTAACGGTAGCATAGCCGACCTTATTCCGCCATGCGCCAAGCTGGACAAACATTGCTGACGGGAGCCACCGGATTCGTCGGTTCGGCGGTAGCGCGCGCCCTGATCGGCGCCGGATTTCCGGTGCGGGCGCTGGTGCGGCCCGGCAGCCCGCGCTTTCATCTTGGCGATGTCGATCTGGAATTTATCGAGGGCGACCTGCGTGACGCTCAATCGGTCTCCCGCGCGGTCAAGGGCGCTCGCTATGCGTTTCATGTCGCGGCCGACTATCGGCTTTGGGCGCGCGATCTGCACGAGATCTTCGCCGCCAACGTGGACGGCACGCGCAACATCATGCAGGCGGCGTTGCGGGCCGGCGTGGAGCGCGTCGTACACACCAGCAGCGTCGCCACGCTCGGACTGCGGCCGGATGGGACGGCGGCAGACGAATCCAACCCGCTGTCCGAGGCGCAGGGTATCGGCGCCTATAAGCGCAGCAAGATCGCAGCTGAACGGCTGGTCGAGGCCATGATCGCGCGTGAGGGCTTGCCCGCAGTCATCGTCAATCCGTCGACGCCGGTCGGGCCGCGCGACGTCAAGCCGACGCCGACTGGCCGCATCATCGTCGAGGCCGCGTGCGGCCGAATCCCCGGATTCGTCGATACCGGGCTGAACCTCGTGCATGTCGATGACGTCGCGGCTGGCCATCTCGCGGCGCTCGACCACGGCGTCGTGGGCGAGCGCTACATTCTCGGCGGCGCCAACGTGACATTCGCCGACATGCTGGCGGATATCGCGCGTCTGGTCGGACGAAAGCCGCCACGCCTGCGCATCCCGCGCGCGGCCGTCATGCCGATCGCCTATGCGGCGGAGGCGCTCGCCCGCTTCACCGGGCGCGAGCCGTTCGCCACCGTGGATGGCGTTCGCATGGCCAAGCACCGCATGTTCTTTACGGCGGCGAAGGCGGAGCGCGACCTCGGTCATCGTCCAAGGCCCTATATCGCGGGCCTGGAAGACGCGATTCATTGGTTCCGGGAAAACGGCTATCTCGATCGCAAGTGACGCGGCGCGATAGCGGTCGCACCGTTCAGTTCGCCAGTTCGCGGCGTCCGCGCAGGAACGCGAAGAATTCCACGCCTTCACGCAGCCGGCGCTTCATCATCTCCGGGCTGCGCACCATTTCCGAAACAATCGACGCGATCTTGGGAGCACGGAAGTAAAAGCGCCGGTAGAAGTCCTCGACCGACTGGAAAATCTCGGTATGCGTCAGGTGCGGATAATGCAGCGGCGCGATCTGCACACCGCTCGTATCCACCAACTGTGCGTGGCCTTCGTCGAGCCAGCCGTGTTCGAGTGCCTCGCGATACAGCTCGGTCCCCGGATAGGGCGCGGCGATCGAAACCTGAATGGTGTGCGGGTTGATCTCGGTGGCGAACCGGATGGTTTCGGCAATCGTCTCTTTGCTCTCGCCGGGTAACCCCATGATGAAGGTGCCGTGGATGGTGATGCCGAGCTCGTGACAATCGCGGGTGAAGCGCCGCGCCACGTCGACCCGCATGCCCTTTCGGATGTTATGGAGAATCTGTTGATTCCCGGTCTCGTAGCCGACCAGCAGCAGCCGCAGGCCGTTATCGCGCATGACTTTCAGCGTGTCGCGCGGCACGTTGGCCTTGGCGTTGCATGACCAAGTGACGCCGAGCTTGCCGAGTTCGCGAGCGATCGCCTCGGTGCGCGGCCGATCGTCGGTGAATGTGTCATCGTCGAAGAAGAATTCCTTGACCTGCGGAAACGCCGCCTTGGCCCAGCGGATTTCGTCGATCACATGGCCGACGCTGCGGGTGCGATAGCGATGTCCGCCCACGGTCTGCGGCCACAAACAAAACGTGCAGCGCGATTTACAGCCGCGCCCGGTGTAGAGCGAGATGTACGGATGCTTCAGATAGCCGATGAAATAACTCTCGACCGTCAGGTCGCGCTTGTAGACCGGCGTGACAAACGGCAGTTCATCCATATTTTCGAGGATCGGACGTGGCGCATTGTGCCGGATCGTGCCGCCGGCATCGCGATATGACAGCCCCGTGATGGTATTCCAGTCGCGCCCTTCGGCGATTTCCTTGATGGTAAAATCGAATTCGTTGCCGGCGACGAAATCGATGGCCTCCGAAGCAACCAGGCTTGAGCGCGGCTCAACCGCAACCTTGGCGCCGACGAAGCCAGCCTTAAGCGCCGGATTGGCGGCCTTGAGCGCTTCGACCACGCTCACGTCGGAAGCGAAGGAGGGCGTCGAGGTGTGCAGCACGACGAGATCGTAGTCGCGCGCCTTGGCGACGACGTCGCCGAGCCGCAATCCGTGCGGCGTGGCGTCGATCAGCTTGCTGCCCGGCACAACAGCGGCGACCTGGGCAAGCCAGGTCGGATACCAGAACGACCGAATCTCACGCCGCGCCTGATAGCGCGCGCCCGCCCCGCCATCGAAGCCGTCGAAGGACGGAGCCTGCAGACATAGGGTTCGCATCATGGGCGCCTCGGATCGTCCTCAATCAGGGTGCCGTCCGTCGCCACGCGGTACTCGGCGCCCCGCCAGTGAACCGTCGCCCCGAAATAGCTCGCTACATATACGGCGAAAGCAAGGATGTCTTGCAGCGGGATGAGCCAATACTTTTCCCGCTTCAGTCCGAACCGCCGTTCGACACATCGGCACAAAGCGATGCGCGATGCCAGTGCGGCCACCGCCAACAGGGCCGCGGCAGCGCTGCCTGAGAGCATGCCGATGAGCGCCAGCGGCAAGGGATGGGTCAGGATCGTGCCCGCATAGCCGATCGGGTCGATGGTCTTGACGGTGCGGCCGACGCGAATCTGATGCCGAATGAACTGGCGCAGACTGGTCTCGAAGCAGACATGACCGACCAGGAATGGCGCAATGACGACGTCATAGCCGGCGGACCGGACCGCCATACCGATCGCGTAATCGTCGGCAAGTTCATCGGCGAACTGGCCGAAGCCGCCGATCTTTTCAAGCATGGAGCGCCGCAGCGCGATGGTGGCGCCGAAGCAGGGCTTCGCCGCTTTCAGCGCTAATGCGGTAATCGCCTGCGGCAGAAAATTCGTATTGATGGCGAGCGCCGACATTCGCGCCCACAGGCCCTCGCCGGCAATGCCGTGGTACAGTGTTGTGACCGCGCCGGCGCGCGGTTGCGCCAGCAGGGCCGCAATATCGCGTAAATAAGTCTGATCAACCACGATATCGCTGTCCGACAGGATCAGCGTGTCGTGCCGGACGTGCGGAAACATGTTGATCAGATTGGAGACCTTGCGGTTGCTGCCGTAGCGGCGCGGATCGACGTGAAGCTCGATCGGCCAATCGGGATGCTCGCGCTGCATCGTGCGCACGGCGTTCGCCGCTGGCGCATTCATCTCGCGCGCGCCGCATAGCACTTGAATCGGCCCCTCATAGTCCTGCTGACAGAAAGCGGCCAATCGCGCAGTCAGTTCAGGCTCGGCGCCGTGCAGCGGCTTTAATACTGTGAGGGGAGGCTGAGTGCCGCCCGCGGCTCGGCCTCGTGCGCCAAAGCCGAGCACGAAGCCTGACTCGAACAGCATGAGAACGCATCCGATGAAGGCAGCGGCAAGACAAATATCGCACAGCGACCTGGCGAGGGTCGTCGCTTCATCGATAAACGGAACAAAACTCATCATGCCCCCACGGCTCCCGTGGGGTTCTGGGAGCCGAATTTACGTTCGAGAGTTCGCCTGGATAGATAGATCGGAACGCGCACCCGCCGCAACGTGTCAAGACGAAGCGCGGCGGGATTCTGCGCGAAGACCGTCAGCGAAATCAGAATATTCTCCCCCAGCCGGTGCAGGCGCTCGGTGAATGGCAATGGCCTCGTCTCCATCATTGTCTCGAAGCCATAATGCGCCATGATGTATTCGATCTGCCGGCACTGGCTCCGCGTAGCCGATGGAACGTCGCCGCAGATGACCCAAATATCGCACAAGTCGGGCCTCGACGACAAATAGCGTGCAAGCTCGTGGAGCGAGATCGATATGCTCCGCTGCATCCGGCGTGCCCACCGAAGCGTCGTCCCACCCTCCGGCACCGGGGGAATGTGCGCGTTCCAGAAATGCAGCCGGATGATGCGTTCGCCAGGCTGCAAATCGGTACCGTCGGCGAGCGTGACGTGGCGGTCGGACAGGGCGATCTCGAGCCGGAAAATACAGCTCGGATGGGCCGAATATTCGACGACCCCGTGGTGCTGCCGCAGCCGTGTGTCAAATGCGAAAAGGGTCTCGGCCAGCCAGGGATGGCCGTAACATGAGTCTGGGCTGTGCCTTGCGAATACCGCCATGCGCGCGTCTCAGCATGCGGCCGCCCTCTACTCAGTAACTTTCAGTCCTCGGAAAAGTTGCCACATTTTAGCCCGGAACGGGCAAAAAAGGCGCCGGCGCGCCGGGCACGCTTAAGCGCTCTCGTCGCCGTATAGCGTGGCGAGCGTGCTCTTGATCAGCAGCGCCACCGGCACGGCAAGGATGACGCCCGGAATGCCGAACACCACGCCGCCGGCAAGAAAACAGAAAATGATCAGCACCGGGTGGAGACGCGCGGCGGCGCCAAGAACGATGGGGCCTATCAGCTGATCGATCGAGAGACGCAAAGCGGTGGCGTAGAGCGCATAATCCAAAATGCTCATGAAGCCCGTCGCGGTTTGCAATGAAACCAGTCCGGCGAGAATCGCTGCCGCCATCGGGCCGATGAACGGGACGGTTTCAAGGACCCCGGTCAGCAGCGCCAGCAGGACCGCGTGGTGGATGTCCAGGAAAAAGCCAAGTCCCACATAGGACGCGGACGTCGCATAAATCACCACCACGATCATGCCGACGAAATAGCGCGTCAGGACCGGATCGAGCCTCGCCCAGATACGCCTGACGAGTCCGCGGCGATGCGGCGGTACGATCCACAACAGACCACGCGCAATGCTCTCGCCGCTGGCGAGGAAATAAAACAGCAACACGACACACAGAAAGAAGCCCGCGATGAGTGCCAGGCCGACGCTGGCGAACAGCGCCAATTGGTCGGTTTGCCCGATCCAATCGGTGAGGCGACCGAGCACCAATTTGACGATCTGTTGCGGGTCTACGATATGACCGAAAATTTGCACCGGGTGATTGCCGGTTGCATCGCCGACGAGTTTCTGCAGCGTGCCCTGCAGGTCGAACGCCAGGCTTCTGGCCTCGTCGGCAACTCGTCCTGCCGCAAAGACGCCAAACAGAATGCCGATACCGAGAATGATCAGAAAGAAACCGATCGCAAAAACGAGACGCGGCCAGCGCGTCCGCCTGCTCAGCCAGTCGATCGCGGGCGTGCAGATGTAGGCTAAGATCGCCGGCAGGATGAACGGCAGCAATATCAGCTTGATGAAATAGAGAAATATCGCAAGCGCGGCGGCCGCAAGAATGACCGCGCGCGCTTCGCCGGCGTCGAGCCGCGGCCCGGCGCCGTAGCGACCTTGTTTGGGATCGCCCTCACCCCGCGTTTTGGCGGTCGTCATGGATAGATACGGCCCTTCCAGGTCACGCGCCCGCTTAGCCGGCGGCGGACGCTATCGAGCGCCATGACTGCACCCACGGTATAGCCCAGCGGGAATAGGAGGCCGTAATAGAAAGGAATGCGAAAGTGGCGTGCGGCAGCGATATGTAGCCCAAACGCCGCAGCGGAAGCCAGCAGGGCCGGGATCAACGCCGCCCAGGGGTCCGGAATGTGAGCAAGGCAGGCAGCCGCGTCCTGCGCAGGAATCGCAACCGCCGCCCACGCCAGCGTCACGGCGACGGCGGTAATTATCAGGGTCGCGCCTCGGCCGCCCAGCGTGTCGATCAGGTTCTTCGCCAGTCCCGGCCACAAGGTTCGCCAGCCCGTGTACATGCGCGTGGAAACCGCGTCTTCGCCGTCCATCAACAGGACAACGTGTCCGGACTGCTTGAGGCGGCGCGCGAATTCCAGGTCCTCGCATATTTCACCGGATACGGCAGCGTGCCCCCCAACAGCGTCGTAGGCGGTGCGCCGTACCAGGAAGAATTGACCGGTCGCGGTGACGCCGGAGCTGGAGCGCGCCTGCGCTTGCGCCAGATCCTGGACGAACGACAAAAGGATAAGCCCACACGGGAGAATCAGCCGCTCGGCGAAGCTTTGCAGATGCTGGCGCGGCGCCAGCGACAGCAGATCGAGTTTGCGATCGAACGCCGCGCGCACCGCGCTCGACAGCAGCGCGCTTTCGCCCCACACGTCGGCGTCGATAAAGCACAGCCATTCGGTGTCGGGCGCCGCACTGCGTGCTCCGATCCAGCAGGCGTGCGATTTACCCGTCCAGCGGGACGGCAACGGCGGACTTTGCACCAGCGATAATCGCGGGTGATCGGCGGCAATCCTCCGCACGACTGCGGCCGTATCGTCCGCGGAATGGTCGTCAACGACGATCACGTTCAGTCGCCGCGCCGGATAATCCTGCGCGAGCAGTGAATTAAGGCAGCGTTCGATATTATCCGCCTCGTCGCGGGCCGGCACGATGACCGTCAGGTGCGGAGCCTCACCGCGCTCAGGCTCAGATGGCGAAGCGCATGTGAGGCGCGGTAAAAGTCCGCGTTGATTGAGGGCGCGCATGATCAGCCACGTCGCAATCGCAAGCCATGATAACGACAAAGCAAGGTCCACGGCACCCACCGCGACCTCCATGGGCTCAAAATAGCCCGGCACCCAAGCAACAACTTATCGGAAAGGGTGTCGGTTCCGGGTTTTGTCGCGCGCCGGGGCGGCCCGCGCGAAGTTAGGCGTACGAACGAGCCAAATAGGCTGCGGCGTCTTTGGCAAGTTGCGCGCGCTCGCGTTCGCCGCGTTGGGCCATCTCGATAATTCGCTTGGCGACAATTTCCTGCGCGGCGCGGCGATAGCGGGGCGAGGCAAATGTGCTGCCGGACTGTTCAAGCTCCCGCCAGGCGTCTTCGTATGCCGCAACCAACGTCTCGATAAATTCCGGATCGAAGGCCGACTGAGCAAGCAGCGGAACTATCGACATGGCCGCATTCCCTTCTTCACAGCCGAAGCTGAAAAATGTCTTGGGTCCAGCGCGCCGGTCATCTCGCTGCTTTGATCCAGCATAGCAAAAATATGCGCCTCGGACCGCGGATTTGCCAGTCCTGTTCGTGGCGAGTTTCGCGGCCTCTTCCCGGCATTTCGATGGCAATGGTCAGGGAACTGAAGGGATACGGGCGTCATTGCTAGCTCGCGACGAACAGTTTCGGGATTGGCGAGCGATCCAGGATCGCTGCGGCGGTGTTGCCGAAGAACAAGGTGTCGCCCGGCCGGCGGTTTGCCCCCAGCACGATCAGATCGTAGCCCCGCTTTGCCTCTTGCAGGATCGCCTCCGCCGGCGCCGCGCCTTCCACCATAATGGGGCGCACATCGACCTCGTAGCGTTCTGCCAACGTGCTGATATCGTTAAGGATGGCCTTAGAGTTGTGCCGCGCTGGCCGCTTCTTCCGGCCGCCGCCGCTTTTGCCGCCGCGTGGATTGGCGACGTAGAGCACCGCGACCTCGGCGCTGCTGGCCCGGGCCAAGGCGAAGGCGATCTCGGCCGCGCGGCGCGACGCTTCGGTGCCATTGACGGGCACGACAATTTTGCCGGGTCTGCGCAGCAGCTGCTCGGCATTTGAATCTTTGGTGTCGACGATGGCGATTGGGCCGTCAAACGTCGCCGCAATCCGCGAGACCGCTCTGCCGAAGCCGCCCTTGGGGCCGTGCGTATCGGCGACACCAATGATGAACAGGCCGTAGCCCTTGCGCGCCTCAGCTTCAATCTCATCCGGTCCCATAGTGCGCTTGCGTACGGTCGTAACGTCGACGCTGCCGCGCTTTTCCTCGTCGGGAGGTGCGTCGAGGGAGGTCACGCCTTCCGCCGCCGACTTCACGTGGTCAGCCGCTTCTTCCGGCCGCTTCTGCGTGTCCGTAAGCCCCGCAGCCGAACCCTTCTCGCTTTTTCTGGGCTTCTTGGTTTGGTTGTCTTCGGTCAATTCGAGAACGGTCGTCGGTTTCCCGTCAGCTCCGCCGATCACCCCGGCGATCCGGGCGGCAAGTTTTCCGTTGGCGCTGTCGTCGACGGCAACCAGCAGCCGCTCGATATTGGTGACGAAGCCGCGAGCATCGATTTCCTCGCGCTCGAGCCGGGCCCTTTCGTCCTTGCGCATCGGCACGCGCTTGAGCGCCCAGCGCAGCATCGGCGGCATCGACATGGTGGTGAGGACCGCCATGGTGACGATCAAGGTGAAGAGATCGCGGCTGAGCACGTTCATCGACAACCCGATCGAGGCGATGATCACTTCGGTCGAGCCGCGCGCATTCATCGCGCTGGCAAGCGCGACCGCTTCGCTGCGAACGAGACCGCCGAGCTTGGCGCCGACGAAAGCGCCAATAAACTTTCCGGCGGAGGCGATGACGATGAGACCAATTGCCAGCTCCGCCAAGCGGGGATTTGCGAGAATGGTCAGATCGGCGCTCAGCCCGGTCAGACCGAAGAACACCGGCATGAACAGCGCCACGATGAGTCCGCGCAATTGCTCGTCGATGTGCTGCGTCAGGATCGGCGATTCGCCTACCAGGATGCCGGCGACGAACGCGCCGAGCACCAGATTAACGCCGATCCATTGCGTGATCAGCGCCATCGCGACCATGATGACCAGAATGGTCGTAATGACGGAAAAATCGCTCTTAAAGTTATCGTTGGCGAAACGGATCAGGCGGAACACCGCGCGACGGCCGATCGTCAGGCTTATGGCCAGAAACAGCACCGTTCCCAGAACCGCTCGTCCCACCGACCAGACGTCGATACGACCCGCCGAGGCCAATCCAAATGCAACGGCAACAAGGATCCAACCGATCGTGTCTTCGAGCACGGCCGAGGCGACGATGATCTGACCGATGTCACGGCGCATGAAATTCATCTCGCCGACCACCATCGCCACGATCTTCACAGAAGAGATCGACAGTGCGATGCCAAGGAAGAGTGCGGTGACGATGCGGGCATTCGGATTGGGCAGGAGCGAGTCGGGCAGCATCGCGCCGAGCGCCACCCCGCAGGCCAGGGGGATGACGACGCCGGCGACGGCCACCGCGGCGGCGCTCCGTCCGACGCGCTTGACGAGAGGCAAGTCGGTTTCCATGCCGGTCAGCAGCAGCAGCAGCAGAATGCCGAGCTGGGACACGCCTTCGATCATGCTTTTCTGCGCAGCGCCCGTGGGGATCAGGATATGCTGCGCCTGCGGCCATAACAGGCCGAGCACCGATGGGCCGAGCAAGACGCCGCCGATCAGTTGCCCGATCACTGCCGGCTGACCGATCCGCTGCGCCACCTCGCCCATGATTCGGCCGACCAGCAGCAGTATTCCAAGCTCGGCGATAAACGCGGCTATCGTGCCTTCCGTCAACGACTCCTGAGCGGCCAGCGCCGCAGTGGGAATCACAATCAGAACGATGGAAACCGCGACAAATTTCATGCCGCTGTGCGGCAAGACAGGGCGCACTGTTCCATGCGTGCAGAAACGTCCGCTGCCGGATGTCATCATGGACTCAAAGCATCCTGCATCGAGGAGCGGCGCGTCTGCGGGTCAGCGCGCGGACCTGTCCGGCCACCCGCCAGCATCGGATGATGCCGCTGCCGGTCAAGCTCCCCCAATGGGGCCAGACGCCGGCGATCCGAGCAGACTGTCGATCACTGCGGCACCACCGCCGGAGCTGTAATTGAGCCGGCGTATTCTCGACTTGGTCTCATCCAACCGCCGCACGTAGCCCTGCGCACAGGCCGAGGAGCAAAATCGCATATGCCAGTAGCGGTGAACCAAGAGCCCGAGTTTCCTCCGGCAGTAGTCGCAATGCACCTTCATGACTGTCGCATCCATCCATCGGGCACGGTGGCCCGCTGTTCGAACGCCACAAGCGGCGCCCCGACCGCCACGCGGTAACAATCGAAATTGCAGTAGATCTTCCGGCTGCGCACGTTGCGCACGTAGCCTTCGCCGATCTTGCGGCCGCAGTGAGCGCACGACGCATCAACCTTGAGCTGGGCTCCATTGACGATGACGCACCGCATTAGGAGTTATCTCCGCGTTACTCGCGCACGAGAATGTGCCGCCGACAGCGCCTCGTGCCTCTGATTGGCGCAACACCCTCCGCCCGTGCGGCCTGCTAACGCCCGACCGATCCGGGGAGTTCCATGCCCGCGATGAGCGGCAAGGGATTTTTCAGGCCCGGTGACTGGAGAGAATCTCGCGAACGCGCCGCGCCAGATCCTCGCGCTTGACCGAAACTTGCGACGCGGCCCCCTTGGCCCATTCGGCGCGGCTTTTGATCTCGCCGGACAGTTCGGCGCCGAGCGCCATGTCTTTCAGCGTCACTTCGCCCTTGGCACGCTCGTCGCCGCCTTCGATGACGACGATCGGCGCGGCACGCTTGTCGGCATATTTGAGCTGGGCCCGCATGCCGCTCTGCCCGAGATAGAGTTCGGCGCGAACGCCAACCGAACGCAACTCGCAGACCATGGCCTGATAGCGTGCGAGCTGGTCGCGATCGAGCACCAGGACCACGACGGGCCCCGCAAGCGTCTTGGCCGACAGCAGTCCGCGCATTTCGAGCGCCGCCGCCAATCGCGACACGCCGATCGACACGCCTGTCGCCGGGACTTTCTTGCCGAGAAATCGCTCAACCAGATTATCGTACCGTCCGCCACCGCCGACCGAACCGAACCGGATCGTGCGTCCGTCGTCATCCTTGATGTCGAAATTGAGTTCGGCCTCGAAGACCGGACCGGTGTAATAACCGAGGCCGCGGATGATCGCCGGATCGAACCGCACGCGATCGAGGCCGAAGCCCGCCGCCGTCAATACGGCATCGATTTCCAGAAGCTCTGCGGCGCCTTGTTCCGCGATTGCGCTGCCTTTCACCTTCTCCATCATCGAGGTGCAGATCGCCGCGCGATTATCGCCCTCCGCGTGGAGAAAGCTCAGCACGCGGTCGATGTCCTTGGTGGGCAACCCCGCGCCTTTGGTGAAGTCGCCGGATTCGTCCTTGCGGCCTCCGCCCAGGAGCTGTCCAACGCCCTTGATGCCCAGGCGGTCGAGCTTGTCCATGGCGCGCAGCACCGTGAGGCGGGTGGCGTCGCCTTCAGAGCCTTCGGGCACGCCGATCAGGTCGAGCATGCCGTTGAGCACTTTGCGATTGTTGACCTTGACGATGTAATCGCCGCGGGCAAGCCCGAGCGCTTCCAGGCTGTCGGCTACCAGCATGCAGAGTTCTGCGTCCGCGGCCATCGCGGCCGTACCGACCGTGTCGGCGTCGAACTGCACGAACTCGCGGAAGCGTCCGGGTCCGGGCTTTTCGTCGCGAAACACCATGCCGGTCTGAAAACGGCGATACGGAAACGCCAGCGTTTCGAAATTTTCCGCCACGTAGCGCGCCAGCGGCGCCGTCAGGTCGTAGCGTAGCACCAGCCATTGGCCGTCATCATCCTGGAACGAGAACACGCCCTCATGCGGCCGGTCCTGGTCGGGCAGAAACTTGCCGAGCGCGTCGGCAAACTCGACGCTCGGCGTCGTCAGCCTGTCGAAGCCGTAGGATGCATAGACCTCCGACAATTTCGAGATGAGCCGGTCGTGGACCGTGAGGACTTTGCCGGTCGAATCGAGAAATCCGCGCGGCAAGCGCGCTTTGGGCCGATCAACGGGCCGCGATGTCTGGTCGTTCATGGCCGAAATCCTGCCGAAGGTTTTGCATCACGTAGCAATTCGCCGGCCGCCATGCCAGCAAGTGTGGCGCCGATGGCGGAGGCATTCCGCGCGCCTGGAGGCGCCGGATGCTCAGTGTCGCGCTCGCTCTTTGCCCGCTGGAGTTCCAGTCTTTGCCGCGGCGTCATGGCCTTTGAGCGCCTGTTTGAACGTTTCGAAGGCCGGCGACGATCCCTCAAAAATGAATTCGCCGCGATCGACGATGATTCCCGCCGCGCCCGACGATTTGAGAAATTTGACGACGCTGTACAGTTTTGCGCGTTGGCAATAAGCCACCACGATGGTTCGGCTGGCAGCCGACAGCGAGGCGGCGCCATCGCTCCATGTGCTGAGCACGCAGCCGTACTTTTCGGTCAATTGCTGCTTGGCTTCTGCCGACGCCTTATTTGGGATGGAAAAGCGCAGCACGAGCTGCGAGGTCGCGCGCATGCGCGCTTCGATCTGCTCGACAAGGTGCTCGAACGCTGCAGTCGCCTTTTGGCTCCACAGCGCGCCGCGCAAGGAAGCGATCAGGCACACTTCGGTCTGCAGTACGGTGCCACCCGAGATTTCCTTGAGATGATTTTCCGCAAGCGTGGTTCCGGTCGAGGTGAGATCGACCACGAAATCGGCCACGCCGGACGATGGCGCGCCCTCGGTCGCGCCGGATGATTCCACCAGCGAATATTCAGTGATGCCGCTGTTGGCGAAGAATGCACGTGTGAGCCGGGTGAATTTGGTGGCGACGCGCAGGCTCCGGCCGTGCCGCTGATGAAACAGCATGGCGGCTTCATCGAGGTCGTTCATCGATGCGACGTCGACCCACGATTGCGGCACCGCGACCACCAGCCGCGCGCCGCCGAATCCGAGCTTGGGCATCACCAGCGCCGAAGCCGGCGACCCCTCGCCGTATTCGCGATAAAGGTCTTCACCGGTCATGCCCGCGTGCGCGTCGCCCTGTTCGACGCGGCTCGGAATTTCCTCCGGCCGCAGAAAGATGACGTCGACGTCATCGACGCCGACCATGCGGGCCACGTATTCGCGGCCATTGCCGATGCGGCGCACGTCGAAGCCGCCTCCGCTGAGGAAGTTGATGCATTGCTCCTGCAGCCGGCCCTTGCTCGGCAACGCAAGCACGAACTTTTGCCTTGGGGTGCTCGCGTTCATCGTGCCCCGCCTACACCGTCGGCTTCACCTTTGAGATAGGCCGGCAGCGCCGCAATCGGCATGAGTTGGTCGCCTCGACTGCCGACCTGCCGGGCGCGCGCCTGGCCTTTTTTGGATCCGCCGGCGCCGATGTAAATCACGCAGGGAATCTTGCGCTTGGCTGCGTAGCTCAGGGCGTTGCGTTCATCGCGGCCCGACACGTCGAGTTCGACCGCGCAGCCGGCCTGCCGCAGCGCGACGCTCGCCGCGATGCATTCTTCCTCGCGATTGCTGCCCTCGGCGACGATCAGGGCCTGTGGAGCCGGTGCTATCCCCGATGCGGCGTTACGTGTCTGCAGGGCGGGCAGCAGACGGTCGAGGCCGATGCCAAATCCCACCGCCGGAATCGATTCGCTTGCACCCAAGCCGTCGAGCAGGTTGTCGTATCGTCCGCCGCCGCAGACGTGGCCGATCTCGGCGAAATTCTTCGCGTAAATCTCGAACAGAAAGCCGGTGTAATACTCAAGGCCGCGGCGCAGCCCGACATTGAATTGCAGGTCCAGCGGCTGCTGCCGGTAGGCATTGATGTAGCGCAGCCGCTTGTCGCATCGTTCCAGAACCCGATCGATCGAGCCGATGCGAAATTTGCGGAAATGCTCGCGGATCTGCTTGAACGCGGTCTCCGGCTTGGCCCGGACATTGAGGAGATCCATCACGCCCTGCATCAGCTCGGCCGATACCGGCTCCGCCTGCTGTGCGGTGCGGCTGATCAGGCGCTCGACGATTTCCTCCGGCGTGCGTCCGCCGACATGGCGGACATCCGCCAGCGCGAAGACTTCGCGGATCAGAAGCTCGGCCTTGCCGGGCTCCACCGAGGCCAGCAGCGACGCAAGCTCGCCGAACTCATTTGTTGCATCGGATGTCTCCGGTTTTCCAGGCGCGTCGCCGGTGCGCAGTTCTTTCTGGTTGCGCAGCGCGATCCGCCGGATGCGCGTCTTCGAACGCTCGCTGACCGGGAGCTGATCGATGAATGCGTTGCGAATCTCGACGTCGCCGATTTCAATGCGTGTCTCTTTGAGACCCGCGGCCTCCAGCGCGTCCAATGCTGCGGCCAAAATTTCCGCATCCGCCGATTCCCGGTCCGGCGCACCGATGAATTCAGCGCCGGCCTGATAGAACTGCCGATAGCGGCGGTCGTTGGCCGATTCGTAGGTGAAGGCCGGCCCGAAATAGCAAAGCCGCGCTTCGGGCCCCGAGGATTTTTCAGCGGCGCTTCCCGCGGTCTGCAACTGGCGCAGATAGGCGCGGCAGACGGGGATCGTCAGCTCCGGCCGCAGGCAGACTTCGATGCCGCCCGGATCCGGGAAAATGTACATGTGGCGGCGAATGTCCTCGCCCGAACGGTTGAGAAACGGCAGCGGACTTTCCAGGATCGGCGGGTTGATAGGCGCATAGGCATAGCGCCGCAGCGCCGCCTCAATGGCGTCGCGCGCCGTCTGCAGTACGACGGCGTCGCCCCCCGCATAGTCGCGGGTGCCGGAAATACTCGGTTGTGGCGCCTGCATAGCCTTAACCTAGCGGCCAAGTGTTGAGGCCAAGTGTCGTGCCCCGCGCGTTGCGAGCCTGACCAATGAGGCGGAGCGGCACGCGGTGGCGCCTGCATATACCTGATATTCCCGGAGAATCCAGCGTTGTCGGGACGGGATCGTGACGCTGGGCGGCCATCACGAATTTCGCATTCGCGTTAACAGAAAGGTGGGCCGGACCGAATGGCGCGGCGAGCAAGCCATGTTCTGCATCACGCTTGACCGTATACCGGTATTCGGTATATCGCAGCCCCATGATTCGGTCGTTTGGCGACAAGCCTACCGAGGCGCTGTTCCGGGACGAACGAGTGCGGCAATTCTCGGGGATTGCTCGCGTTGCCAAACGGAAGCTCGAAGCTATACGCCGCAAACCGGGTCGATGATTTAACGGTGCCGCCGTCGAACCGTCTGGAGAAGCTCAAGGGCGATCTGAAGGACTTCCATCTGATTCGGATCAACGATCAATGGCGGGTGATTTTCAAATGGGTCAACAACGAACCTCATGAGGTTCGGATTGTGGATTACCATTGAAAGGAGAGACGGCAATGGCGGATAACGAATTTGCGCCGGTTACGCCCGGCGAAATGCTGAAGGAAGAGTTCCTTGCCGAGCACGGTCTGTCGCAGAACCAACTCGCAAAGGCCATTGGCATCTCGCCAAATCGGATTGCCGAGATCGTGAACAATCGCAGGCGCATTACGGCTGACACGGCACTCCGTCTCAGCTTGTATTTTAACAATAGTCCGGAGTTCTGGATGAACCTTCAGACACACTATGATCTGAAATTGGCGAAACGAAATCTCAAACCTGATGATGCCAAACGCATCAAAGCCGTCCGAGCCGCGTAAATGCTGCCTTCGTTTCGAATTTCAGTTCGCCGATGACGCTGAGGAGTGCGTTGGCGTCGTGGCCGGCCTGCCGGTTGCATTCGCCGTTGGCGAACCGCTGCCATCCCTGGGCGACGTGCTCGGCGTATTCGCGTAGCACCTTGCGCATCTCATCACGGCCGTGCGCGTACAGGACGGTTGTCTGCCGGTAGAGCGGCACGTGCACAGCGGCCTCCTCGCCGGCATTGGCGCGCGCCGCGTCATAAGATTCCCATTCGCCCACCACCATGGAGCCGAGCAGCACGGCGTAGATGACCCCCGCCGTGAGGAACAGGGGCACCAGCACGTCATTGTGGCCTTCGGCGATATGATGCTGAATCAGCTTGCGGACGACGATTGTGCCCATCGCGCCGTAAAGGACAAATCCGCCGATGAACAGGATCGCAAGTCAGGAGCCTTTACTTCTCAGAGCTGACCTAATCGGGTGGAATTGGGTGAAGATTCGGGTGGACTTGCTATTTGGGTGGAATTGGGTGTCTATTCGGGTGTGGGCATCCGTATCGACACCATCCGGATCACCCCGGAGATTTTGGCGCTGATTGCCGAGGTGGACGAATTCAAGGGCGCTTGGCGGGCGCTCGGAGCCGTCGCGCCTGAACGGTTGTCGGCGCTGCGCCGCGTCGCCACCATCGAGAGCATCGGCTCCTCGACCCGCATTGAGGGCAGCAAGCTCACCGACCGTGAGGTCGAGCGCCTTCTCACCAATGTCGAAATCAGGTCCTTCGCTTCCCGCGAAGAGCAGGAGGTCGCCGGCTACGCCGAAGCGATGGACCTTGTGTTCCGGTCGTGGGAAAACATCACGATCACCGAAAACCACATCAAGCAATTGCACCGCGACTTGCTCGTCCATAGCGAGAAGGATGAGCGGCATCGTGGCAGCTACAAAACCGGCCCCAACAACGTCGTCGCCTTCGATGAGAGCGGCCAGCAGATCGGCATCGTGTTCGAAACGGCAACGCCATTCGATGCGCCGCGTCTCATGGCCGAGCTCGTCACCTGGTTTGCCGAGGCGATGGAGGAGAAGCGTCTCCACCCATTACTCGTCATCGCCATCTTCACGGTCGTCTTCCTTGCCATCCACCCGTTCCAGGACGGCAACGGCCGGCTCAGCCGCATCCTCACCACGCTGATGCTGTTGCGCGCCGGCTATGCCTACGTGCCCTACAGCTCGCTTGAAAGCGTCATCGAGCAAAGCAAGGAAGGCTACTATCTGGCGCTGCGGCAGACCCAAGGAACGATCCGCACCGACAATCCCAACTGGGAGCCGTGGCTTCTGTTCCTCCTGCGCGCGCTGCGACAACAGAAGGAGCGACTGGCGAAGAAGATCGAGCGCGAGAAGCTCGTGGTTTCAAGCTTGCCGGAACACTCCGTGCGGATTCTCGACCATGCCCGCGAACACGGCCGCGTCAGCATCGGCGAAATGGCCAAGCTGACCGGCGTCAGCCGCAACACGCTCAAGGAGCACTTCCGGCAACTGGTCGAGAAAGGCTACCTCTCGAAGCATGGCGGTGGCCGCTCGACTTGGTACGTTTTGTCGTGACTGGTCTGTCTTCACGCGACTGTGCCATCACGGCTGGCAGGTTCTAAGCCAAGCCAGTGCGCCCGGCGTCGCGACCCATGCCATGGTGGCGCCGTGAACGTATGCGACAGCTTCGTTCTTGTCTCCCATCCCGATATAGGCAGGAAGCTGGCGCGGCATCTTCTTGTCGCCGAGCAGTAAGCCCGCAATATGCGTGTTATCGCTGATCGCCTGCGAGAGCGCGCTGCATGACTCCGGGCAATCGCCGCTTCGCCGAAACGCCAACAGCGCACGCGACCAGCTCTAGGCGGCTGCGCCGTCGTCTTTGTAACGCTTGATCAGCTTGGCGGCCTCGTCATCGCGGCCAAGGATTAAAAGACAGTCCATCAGAAGATAACGGATGCCCTGATTGTCGTTGGGATTGAGACGGAGCATGTCCCTATAGTGCGTCGCGGCTTCGTCTTGTAGACCTTTGTCCCAAAGTGTCTGCGCAAGACCTTGGCGAGCACGCATGTAAGGACGGGTTTTAAGCAAGCCCCAGAAATGTCCAACATCGTTGCGGAACGCAGCCTTCCCAATCGCCTTTTCGCCAGCCTCAACGCCTTGGCGATAGAGCTCGATCGCTTGATCCAAGTTTTCAGCCGTCTCCTGCGCCAGCAGGACATAAGCGTCGGCGCAGAGCGGCGATGTTTCGAGTGCCTTCTTCGCCAATGCTATCCGGCGCTTTTTATCGCTGGAGTCCCAAGCATCGTACATGACGTCCCGGGCCGCATCGATGGCATTTTCGTCGGGGCCGCCGGCGAACTTGGCCAGCAATGACGCGATCATGTGCTGGTCAGGAAGCCGGTTGGATGCAGACCCGCCGGCCTTCTTGCTTCGTTTCTTCGGAGGAGATTTCGTCATAGTGGGCTCGCTTTGCGTGGATGCAATAGAGCGTAACCCGCGTATTTACCCGCAGCAATCGAAGCGCACACGCGCGAAGCTAAGCGAAAACATGCGTGTTGTAGCGAAATTCTGCGTACTGGCGGAGAGGGAGGGATTCGAACCCCCGATACGGTTGCCCGTATGCCGCATTTCGAGTGCGGTGCATTCAACCACTCTGCCACCTCTCCGCAGACCGAGGTTGGAGTGGAACGCGCCGTATTTAGCGGCCGCGCCGTGGCGAGACAAGGCCGCGATTAAAGCCGCCGGCGGCCGTGGCTCAAAGCTCGCGGCCGATCTTGCGGTCGAGCGAATAGGGACCGCCGCCGCGCAGCGCGATGGCGAAGAAGATCAGCCCCCACAGGAAAACGTATTCCCAGCCGTGCTTGGCCCAGGCCCAGCCGTTATGGGCGAACTGGATGCTGATCATCGCAAATTCGATGGCGATCGTGGCCGCAAAGAACCGCGTGAACAGCCCCAACATGATGCAGACGGCGCCGACGGTTTCGTTGACCAGGGCGAAGACGGCGAACAGCATCGCGGGTTCATGCCCTGACTTCGCCATCTCCTCGGTGGCGCGCGACAGCGGGATCATCGACCGGTTGATGCCGTGGACGAGGAGCGTGCCGCCGACCGTCAGGCGGATCAACGGCCAGGAAATCTCTCGCGCGAAACTGTAGAACGGCGCCAAGGCCGGAATAAGAGGCCGTGGTTCGGCAGCGCCGCCGTGCTCCGGTGTTGTGCTGGTCATTGTCCCCTCGCTTGTGCGCGGCGTGCCGCCGCGTCGTCCTTGTCCCGTAATGAACCCCAGGATGCCAGCAAAATTGCCTCAAGCTCAAGCTGGATCGAGCGAGGGCACCGCTGAGTGCCAGGCGCATGGCCGCTCGTCGCAACCGCACTTGTTGCCTGCGCGCCGGCCCACCTATACTGCTGCACGACCGAACTACGATATTCAAGGGCAGGAACGGCATGGCGGAATGGTTTGTGGCCAAGGCATCGGAGCTCCCGGACGGTGACCGGCGTATCGTGGTCGCCGGCAAGGAAGAGATCGGTGTGTTTCATCAAGGCGGGACTTACTACGCCTACAGCAATTACTGCGTTCATTCGGGCGGGCCGGCGTGCGAAGGAATCCTGATGAACAAGGTGGTCGACCTGATCGATGCCGACCGTACCTATCAGGGACAGACGTTTTCCGACGAGGTGCACTTTGTCTGCCCCTGGCACGGCTACGAATATGAGATGACCACCGGCCGCTGCGTCGGCGACAGCCGGCTGAAGCTCAAAAAATACCAGGTGGTGCAACGCGGCGACGAGATTTACGTCGTCGCCTGACGCGCGGTCCGGAAAACCGAGTGACGGTCTTCCCTGGGATCATGGGCGCTGAACGGAGGTTGAGATGGATGCGACGCCGAACGAAGTCCGCAAGCTCAATTTCGACGACTATTCGACGTCGAAGCACCTGGAGCACGCGGCGCAGCAGGCGCGCGCGCGTAATTTCCAGGATTTTCTGATCGTCGATGTCGACGCGCACCACTACGAAAACGAATCCTACAAGGACGTTTTCCAGTACATCGAAAGTCCGGTGATTCGCCGCGACATGATCGATTCGGCGAAGCGCCCCGGCCGCTCCGGCCTGCTCAATTCCTCGGTCGGCAATCAGAATCTGGGCGGCCGCATCACCCGCGCCAACATGCGCGGACTGCAGAAGGTGCCGAATGACGGCCGCCATCGCGACGTGGTCATGACCTTGGAGTGGATGGACGCGATGGGCGTCGACTACGCCTGCATGTTTCCCACGCCGATGCTGTTCCTCGGCCTGCATCCGCAGGTCGAGATCGAGGTCGCGCTGTGCCGCGCCTATAACCGCTGGCTGTGTGAAAAAATTCTCGCCGTCGAGCCGCGGCTGGTCTCGATGCTCTACATCCCGTTCAACGATCCGGAAGCGGCCTACAAGACGGTGAAGGATTTCGGCAATAAGAAGGGCGTCGTCGGCTTCATGGTGACGTCGCCGCGCTACAAGCCGGTGCACGACAACGCCTACATGAAAACCTATGCGCTGCTTGAGGAACTGGGCAAGCCGATCTCGTTCCACGCCGCTTATTCGTGGGAAGACCGCGCGCTGCAGATGACCAACCGTTTCATCTCGGTGCACTCGCTCGGCTTCATGTGGTTCAACATGATCCACATGACCAACTGGGTCATAAACGGCCTGCCGGAGCGTTTCCCGAAGCTGAAAGTGCTGTGGATCGAGAGCGGGCTCACTTGGGCCTATTGCCTGATGCAGCGGCTCGACCATTCCTACATGATGCGCACGTCCGACTGCCCGTCGCTCAAGCGCAAGCCCAGTGAATACATGCGCGACATGTACTACTCGTCGCAGCCGATGGAAGTGCCCGAAGATTTGTCGATCCTCGAAGCGACCTTCAAGATGATCAAAGCCGACACGCAGCTATTGTGGTCGTCGGATTATCCGCACTGGGATTTCGATCTGCCGGGCGTGATCTACGATCTGCCGTTCCTCAACGAAACGGCCAAGCGCAATATCCTCGGCGGCAACGCCGCGCGCGTGTTCAATCTCGACACCAAGGTGGTGAAGCGGATTCCGTAACTGCTGCCTCTTATACCGCGCGCGGGGATGACGGTTCGGCTGCGGCGCGGCGGCTAGGTTCCCAATTGCTGTGGTGCAACCAATTCGTCGGTCTTCGCAGGGATGCGGTTATCCGATGCGCTTGGCTCACTGCCGGCCTCGACCGCCGCCAAAAGGACAAGATCGTTGATGTGTCGAAAGCGGGAAACGGCTCCCATTATTTCAACTTCAACGCGGTCGCGTGCCGCGTCGAGAAGTTCTTTTCGCGTATCCACGCTGGTATTCCCGGGCAGAAGGGTAGGTATCGGGCCGCTAAACAGGGCTAAAACAACTCTGTTGTCGAACTCCAATGCTCCAGTGTCCGTCCTATGCACGAAGAACAGTTGGTGATCGAGAAGTTCGCCCTGGTCATTCTGCCAGCGTACTAAAAATGCAGCTGCCATTCCACCCTGTATTGAATTGCGCGGAACCGCGGCATAACCCCCTCCAAATGCCGGAGAAGTCGCCTGCGAGATGAGATATCGAAAGAACTCGCTACCAAAATCCAATAGTACCGAGGTGCCCAACGGCGACCACGACCGCCTTCTGGTAGTGGCGTCAATGACGGTTCGCGCCCCAAATTCTGCAAATCTACCCTTGAGTTTCTCAGAAATACGCAATCTGAACCGCTCCGGATCAGTGGCAAGTGGTTCAACACCAATGTCAATAAATGAGCCAACTCTTCCTACAAATTCAGCAACGTGCCGAGTTGTGAAGTTACCGAGTCGCGCAAGTTGCTCTGGATTAAAACGACTAACGTGCTCTAAAATTTGAGACTGTAGCTCTCTCGCGCGCTTTGCGCGCTCAACTGCCTGGTCGATTTGATCGCGAGTAAGACTGAATGGGACATCGGAACTTCCATCAAGAACCGACGTAAGATCAAGATGATCAAGGAGCTCACCTAAAATCTCCGACTTGAACCTATCTCCAAATTCAGGTCCGAGAGGTGCCATTTCGCTGACGATGGTATTGACCCGCGTAAGGGCGAAATCGATAACTTGGTTGTCGATTGTATCTAGAGCATGCAGGTTTAAAACGGTGACAGATTTTGTTTGACCATAGCGGTAAAGTCTCCCAATTCGTTGGACCAGTCGAGCCGGATTCCAAGGAAGATCATAGTTTATGAGATAGCAGCAACGCCGATGCAGGTTAAATCCTTCTCCACCTGCCTCTGTAGATACAAGGATTGGAGTGTCGTTTTCGAATGCTTTTACACTCTCGAGCTTCTCAACGATCGATTGAGAACCGTTTATTTTCACCGCCACAATTCCAAGTCGTGAGGATAGGGCCTCCATGAGATAGTCTTGGGTGGCGCGGTACTCAGTAAAAATGAGTACATGTTCATGCTGCGCTAGAACAAGCTGTTTGATCGCGGCGATTAGTACCTGAAGCTTTTTGTCGTCCTGAAGCGCAGGCCCACAAGCCGCGATCAATTGTCTAAGAACAGCTATTTCATCCTCAAAGAATGGTTTCGTTGACTCTTCAATCTCCCAATCGGCTAGGTCGTCGGATTCAAATTCTAAATCAATTTGTTCAAGCCGCGCGGGCTTTTTAACCGGAATGCTCCCTTCCAGCCGTGACAGTCGCCGTAGCAGAGCTCCTTGCAATGCGGCGATACTGGAAGATGCTAGCTTTCTATAAATTGTCATTACAAATCCGATCGCGCGGCCTTGACTGCCACCAATTTGTCTGCCGGCTCCGTAAGAGCGTCGCAAATACCATCGGAGCTGCCGATCTAGCCCCCTCATAGTCTCGGTTGTTTCGACAGGATAACGAATAACTTTGTGCCCACGGAAAATGAAATTGCCATCAAGGTCAGTTACGTCGATCTTGCGATTTCTGACAATAATGTCGGCAACGATTTCCGGATTAAATTCTAAATCATTGATTGCACGTTCGAGGTCTGGACGAACAAGGCGCAGGAGATTACGAAATCGACCTGTATCGCCCTGATGGGGAGTTCCCGTAAGCAACAGCATCGAATCAGCGCGCGTGCGCAAGGCGCGTGCAAGTCTAAAGCGCAGAGTTTGAGAGCCGTCATCCGTGCGACTAAGGCGGTGTGCCTCGTCAAAGACGATTAAATCCCAATTTTCGCTGGCAAGCAGGCGACCAAAATGAGTCGTCTGCTCCAATCCGTCATCATCAGCCCCGCGAGGTTTTACAAGATCCAACGATGCTATGACACTATCATGCAACTTCCATTTCCAAACATCATCAATAGTAAAATCACTCTCATAAATTTCAAAGATGCGCTCGAATTTGACACGCATCTCATCCTGCCACTGACGAGTCAAACCTGCAGGGGTGATGATTAAAACTCGTCGTGCGCGTCCTTGCCGTCCAAGGGCGGCAAGCAGCAAGCCGACCTCTATTGTCTTTCCTAGGCCAACGTCGTCTGCGATAAGCCAGTTTGTGTGGCCGGACATCAGTATTTTGTGTACAAGCTGAATCTGATGCGGCAGTGGGTCGACGTCGAGTCGATCGAGGGCGCCGGTTGCGTCATTCCAATTGCGTAAAGCGTGAGCCATCATGCGTAGAGCCCAACGCTCCCCGGAATCGGAGTGAAGCATTTCGGCTCGCAGAAATTCCAGGGAGGGCTCCTTAATGCGCTTTAGCGTTTGATATGGTAGCCACAAGAGGCGGCCATCTTCCTCCAACTGGACCAAAGCTTGATCAGATTCGGCAATCCGCCGAACCGCCAAAACGCGAGCGGGGCCCAGTGTACTCCGGGTCGCGGAGAGCGGTTCGTCCTGTACGACAAAATCAGGCAGCAAGCCGCATCCGAGGCGGTCGAGAGATGGGCCGTCCACGAAGGACGAGTGCCCCTTGGGATTGATAATTGATCGGTCCTATCCAGACACGAACTGTCCATGCTCATGATCGGGGCAGCCTCGGCGACAGTCGCGTTCAGAGATTCTGTCGGACGAGCGGCCCCTGGATTCCAATAATCAATGATCTTTGCAGATGGGCGGGGAGGCAAGACGAAGTCTTCCGGCCGCCATCTCGCAGGATGGCTATCGGCATCCAGTTGTCGGTTCCGTGCGGAATCAGTCACGGCGGTTCCCCAACCCCAACACGCTATAGTAGTATCAACTCTCCGATTTTTTCAATGCTCGGCTTGTCGCGGCGATTTTCCCCCGTTGTGATCGACTAAGCTCGTAACACGGCCGAATAGGCGTGCCTATTTCGCCGGCATGATGAGCGAATAGCGCTCGTCGGCGGCAAGGCATTCGGCTTGCGGGTAGCCCAGCTCCTTGCGCACGATGTTGGTGCCAAGCACCAGCGACACGATCTTGTAGAAGGCGTGGCGGCGGCTCATGCCTTCGCGGCCCATGCCGCAATCGGTCGAGATCACCAGTCGTTCCGGCGGAATGTGCTTGAGCGCCTCGCGAATTTTTGCCGCCACCTCGTCTGGCGTCTCCACCTGCAGCCCATGATGATCGATGACGCCGATGGCGATCTTTTTGCCGGTGATGGTCTTGCCGATGGCTTCGAGATCGATGCCGCCGGAGCTTGACGATTCGAACGTGATAACGTCGGCGTCGACCGTGTTGTAGGTCTCGAGCGCCGGCTTGTAGCTCTGCACCTGCGCGAACATGCGTTGTTGCGACGGATTGCCCCAGCACGAATGCGCCCACACTTCGGTCTTGGCGCGAAGCCCCTTCACGGTGCGATTGAAAACCTCCACCATCAATTGCGGCGTGATCACCTTGTCCTGGATTTTGCGGATGGCGATCAGGTGGATCTGCGGCTCCTCGATCTGGATCACCGGGCAACCGGCATCGGCGAGCTCGTGATATTCCTCGTTGAAAGCGTCGGCGATGGCGAACATGCGCTCGGGGACGCTCTTGTAGTGCCGGTCTTGCAGCGCAAATGCGACGATCTCGGCCGACACCGCGCCGAATTTCACCGGCCGTGTGGTGAAGCGCTGCGCCGCCTTCCACATCGCGGCGTATTGCAGATTGCCGCGCCCGATCGGACCGGTGATCACCGGCATGACGCGCGATTCCAGATAGTCGTGCAGGATGTGGCCGCGCGGAAACATGATGCCGCCGCGTCCGGCCGGCGTCGGCTCGGGGTGCGCGATGTCGAGGCCGCTCATGTGGTTCGGCGGATAGGCGGTCCAGCTTTGGCCGCCGACGTCGTCGTCGAAATGCGCGTCGCCGTCGGTGACGATGTCGAGGCCGGCCAGTTCCTGGTCGCGCAGATAACAGGTCACCGCGTCCTCGTACTGCTCGCGGAAACGGCGGGTGACCATCGCTTCAAGAAAATGTCGGGTGCCGAGATTCTCCGTGTACCAGCTCGGCCGCGGCAGCGAGCCGGTAATCGTCGTCGGCAGCATGATGTCCTTGGTGCCACGATACATGCGAACGCCCTCCCAGATTTTTTTCGGCTGTCATGCCCAGCCGTGTGCCGGGCATCCACGTCTTCGACGATCGAAGCTTAAAGACGTGGATGGCCGGGACAAGCCCGGCCATGACGATCATCAGCGCGTCGCCCAAGTCCGCGGCTAGAGTTGGGCAGGAGTGGGCAGCGGAGAAATCGCGCTACGTCCCGGTAAAGACGGGCTTGCGCTTTTCCATGAATGCCGAGCGGCCTTCATTGTAGTCGCGGCTGGTGAAACACTTTTCCACCATCTCGACGGTGCGCGGTACGTTGCGCTTGCCCTCGTCCTTGAGGATTTCGCCCACCGTGTATTTCACCGCCTGGATGGTGAGCGGGGCGTTGGCGCAGATCATGTCGGTGATGGCTTTCACCGTAGTTTCCAGCTCGGCCGACGGCACCACGCGATTGACCAGCCCCATGGCGAGCGCCTCCTGGGTGTCGAACTGGCGCGCGGTGTAGAAAATTTCCTTGGCGAAGGCCGGCCCAACGATGTCGACGAGGCGTCTCAAGCCCTTATAGCCGTAGCCGATGCCGAGCTTGGCGGCAGGTACGGCAAAGCGGGAATTGTCGGACGCGATGCGCAGGTCGCAGCAGGTGGCAAGCCCGAGCCCGCCGCCGATGCAATAGCCGCGGATCATGGCGATGGTCGGCTTGGGAAATTCGGCGATGCTGTCGTAAGCGGCTTCGGTTTTGGCGCCGTAGGCGCGCGCCGCATCGAGATTGGCGCGCTCGCTTTCGAATCTGGAAATGTCGGCGCCCGACACAAACGCCTTGCCGCCCGCGCCGGTGACGACCACGACGCGAATGTCATTGTCGGCGGCGAAGTCGTCGAGAATGCGCTTGGTCGCCTCCCACATGGGAAGCGACACCGCATTGTGCCGTTCCGGATTGTTGAAGGTGACGATGCCGACGCCGCCTTCCTTGCGCGAGAGCATCTTGTCGGTCATGGTCATGGTGCTTCCTTTTGAGAATTCGCGTCTCTTTATTCCGTCACCCTGAGGTGCTCGCGAAGCGAGCCTCGAAGGGCGACGGCCCCTACGCCTGCCGCATCCTTCGAGGCGCGCCCGCGGCGCGCACCTCAGGATGACGGTATTGGTCGACATTACACCGCTTTCGCCTTGTGCAGCGCGGCGATGTCGCGCGCCGAGAAGCCGAACTCCTTGAGTACTGAGTCGGTGTGTTGGCCGATGCTCGGCGGCGGCGCCACGAACCGCGACGGCGTGCGCGACAGCGTCACCGGCTGTGCGACGAGCTGCATTTTGCTCTTGTCCTTCTTGGTGACGCTCTGCGCCATTTTGAGGTGCTTCACCTGCGGATCGGCGAACATCTGGTCGATCGCATAGATCGGCCCGCACGGCACGCCGGCCGCGTTCAGGCGCTCGACCCAATCGGCGCTGGTGCGCTTTTCCATGTAGGACTGGATTTCGGCATTGAGCGCATCGCGGTTCTTCGAACGGTTGGCGCCGCCCTGATATTCCGGCTTGTGCAACAGCGCGGTCGCGCCGGCGGCTTCGCAGAACCGTTCCCAGATTTTCTGGCCGGTTGCCGCGATATTGACGAAGCTGTCCTTGGTCTTGAACACGCCGGTCGGAATGCTGGTCGGATGATTGTTGCCGGCCTGCTTGGCGACTTCGCCCTGAACCAGATAGCGCGCGGCCTGGAAGTCCAGCATGAAAATCTGCGCCTGCAGCAGCGATGTCGTGATGTGCTGGCCCTTGTGGGATTTTTCCCGCTCCAAAAGCGCCACCAGAATGCCGATCGAGGCGAATAAACCGGCGCTGAGATCGGCGATCGGGATGCCGACACGCACCGGCCCCTGACCTGGAAGGCCGGTGATCGACATCAGGCCGCCCATGCCCTGCGCAATCTGATCGAAACCCGGCCGGTTGGCATAAGGGCCGTCCTGGCCAAAGCCGGAGATGCTGGCATAGACGAGGCGCGGATTGATCTTGGCGAGCGCCTTGTAGTCGATCTTGAGCCGCTTCTTCACGTCGGGGCGAAAATTCTCGACCACGACGTCGGCCTTCTTGACCATGCGTTTGAAGGCGGCGAGCCCTTCGGGCGCCTTCAGATTGAGCGTCATGCTGCGCTTGTTGCGGTGCAGGTTCTGAAAATCGCCGCCCTCGCGCGGGCCGCCCATCGGCTCTTCCACGCCCGGCGGGCTCTCGATCTTGATGACGTTGGCGCCCCAGTCGGCAAGTTCGCGCACGCAGGTCGGTCCGGATCGCACGCGGGTCAGGTCGAGCACGGTGAAACGAGCAAGGGCTTTCGAAGCATGGGGAAAGGGCATTGCGGGCGCCTCAGGATCGGGGAATTGGCGGGCGAAACTTTGCCGATCTGATCGCCGTTGTCTACCGGCACGCGCACGTTTGGCCGGTCGTTGGGCCGGCGGCGATGCGCTAGAATGCCGGCCGTTGTAGCCATCCTTCCGGCGCTTTGTGGAGACGATCATGAACGAAGATGCTCTCAATGGCAGTGTGCGCAAATTTCTCAAAAAGGTGGGCGTTACGTCCCAGCGCGAAATTGAGCAGGCGGTGCGGGCCGCCGTGAGCGGCGGCCGGCTGAAGGGCAACGAAACTTTGCCCGCCAAAGTATCGCTGACCGTCGAGGGGATTGGCCTCGCGCTCGATATCGAGGGCGCTATTGAACTCGAATGAAGCTTTCAGTTTTCGGGAAAATACCCATGGATCGGCGTTTCCGGACTCTTGCCGTTTGCGTGCTCGTAACCTGCATGACGGCCACGCTCGGGATTTCGGCGATTGCGCAGGAGCATTCCGGGCAAGAGCGCCCCGCGCAAGAGCATCCGGGGCGTCCCGGAACGGAGCGCCGCCCACTACAAGGCCATCCTGGCGGCCGCGCCGCAGGGCATCAGGAGCAGGGCGGTCCGGGCGTATTGTCGTTGTTGCCGAACGACTCCGTCACCCAGCACAGCATCGATATCGCGGGCGGGAGCAAACTCGATTACACGGCGACGGCGGGGACATTCTCGCTATTCGATCAATCCGGCGAACGTTCGGCTGCGATATTCTACACAGCCCATGTGGCCAAGCCGGCCGGTCAGCCGAACCGCCCGGTGACCTTTGTGTTCAATGGCGGGCCGGGCGCCGCTTCCGCGTTTTTGCATCTTGGTCTTGTCGGTCCGCGGCTGGCCCAGTTTGGACCGGACGGTCGTGACGCCGCAAAGGTGCGTCTCATCGACAATCCGGATACCTGGCTCGCCTTTACCGATCTGGTGCTGATCGATCCGGTCGGTACCGGCTGGAGCCGTGCGGCCAAGTCGGACGGCAGCGAGGCATTCTGGGGCGTGCGTGCCGATGCCGAATCGATGGCGAAAGTGGTGGCGCTCTACGTCGCCAAGAATGCCCGCGTCAGCTCGCCGAAATTTCTGCTCGGCGAAAGCTACGGCGGGTTCCGGGCCGCCAAGGTGGCGCGTGCGCTCCAGGACGAGCAGGGCATTTCGGTCAACGGAATTCTCATGCTGTCGCCGCTTCTGGAAGGCTCGTTCCAGTTTGGCGGCAACCGCTTTGCGCTCGGCGCAGCGCTGCAGCTGCCTTCGCTGGCGGCAGCCGAAATGGACCGCAAGGGCACCTTCAGCAAGGAGGCGTTGGCGCAGGCCGAACATTTCGCGCTGACCGATTACCTCTCGGCGCTTGCCGGACCGCCGCTGCAGGGCGATGCCGCCAAGGCGTTTTATGCACGCGTCGCCGCCATGACCGGCTTGCCCGAAGACGTATTGGCAAAGCGCCGCGGCTTCATCGGCGACTCGTTTATCAAAGACCTGCACCTGAACGACCGCAAGATCGTCAGTCACTACGACGCGACGTTCGCGGTCGACGATCCGAATCCGGAGTCGCCGGGGGCGCGCGGCCCCGATCCGATCCTCGACGGGCTGGTGCGATCCTACGGCAGCGCCTTCGTTTCTTATGCGCGCGACGAACTCGGCTTCAAGACCGACATGACGTACAACTTGCTGAATTCTGAAATTTCCGGACATTGGAAATGGGGACAGAGGCGGGCGCAGCCGAGCGCTTCCGAGGACTTGCGGGCGCTGCTCGAGCTCACACCTTCATTCCGGCTGATGGTTGCGCACGGCCGCAGCGACATGGTCACGCCATTTGCGGTGTCGCGCTATGTGCTCGATCATCTGCCGCCGTCGGAGGCGGAGGAGCGAACGCAGCTTCGGCTTTACCGCGGCGGCCACATGTTCTACCTCGATCCCGACTCGCGAAAGGCTTTCACCGCGGATGCCCGGACGTTATACGCGGCGCCCTGACGGCAGCTATCATCGAGCGTGGGACTGCGGGCGGAGATGCATAAGATTGGAATGTCCGGGCCGCTGCGGCGACGCACGATACTGCAAGCCGGCTTGGCGCTCGGCGTCATGCAGGTTGCGTGCCCGTTTGTCGCAAAGTCCTTGGCCGAAGAGTCGGTCAAGATCGGCTTTGACAATCCGCTGACCGGGGCTTTTGCGGCGCTCGGCAAGAATGAATTGGTTGGCTGTCGGCTGGCCCGCGATCAAATCAATGCCCGGGGCGGCATTCTTGGCCGCAGAATGGAGCTTGTCGAGGAAGATTCGACCAGCGACGACGTCGGCACCGCTGTGGAAAAAGCGATCAAGCTGATTGAACGCGACAAGGTCAGTTTTCTGCTCGGTAACATCAACTCAGCGCTGGCCGCTGCCATGGCCGACGTTTCGAATCGGAAGAGTGTGTTCCACGTTGATCCGGGCGGCCATGCTGACTTGATTACCGGCACCAATTGTCATTGGAACGTGTTCCGGGTTTGCAATCCGACGCAAACTCAGGCGAACGCGCTGGCGAGAGAGCTGATCAAGAGCGCCGGCAAAAGGTGGTATTACATCACGACGGATTACGCGTTCGGTCATACGCTGCAAGCCGGCTTGGAGAAGGCGTGTGCTGCGCTGGGTGGCAGCAAGCTCGACAGCGATCTGGTGCCGGTCGGCGAAACTGATTTCGTTTCCCATCTGACCAAGGCGCAGTCGGCGGGCCCGGATGTCGTCCTCCTTCTGGTCGCGGGCGACGATATGGTGAGTGCGCTCAAACAGGCGGCGCAGATCGGCATCGAAAAGAAGACCCATGTTGCGGGTGTCCAGCAGGAGCTTGAAGTGCTGCTTGGCCTGCCGCCGGAAGCACGCATCGGCACCTGGGTGTTCGAATGGTGCTGGAAACAACCGGGCGTGCCGCATGTGGCCGAGTTCGTCGCCGAGATCCGCAAAAGAACCGGCGGTCATGTGCCGACCGCGCGTACCTGGTTCGGCTATGCGGCGACCTGGACCTGCGCGCTTGCGGCGCGCGCGGCGAACTCGCTCGAGGCCGTGAAAATGGCTAAGGCCATGCAGGGCTTCAAACTGCCGCCGGAAATTTCCCTGATGCCGGATGGCGCGTTTTATCGAGCGACGCAAAACCAGCTTATGTCGGACCTTTATGTCGGCAACGCTCTAGTCAAAGGTGACGACCCTGAAGATCTGTTCAAGGTCGCCGAAGTCGTCAAAGCCGACAGCGTTACCGGTCCGGTGGAGAAGACCGGCTGCAAGATGACGTGGCCCGCGTGAGGGCTTCGCAAATCACATCGCTTTGTTGGGATCGAGATCGTACTTGGCGCACATCTTGGCGACGAGAGCCACGTCCTTGCCGCCGGCGATCAGGCCCATGGTGGCGGCGATAACCCTGCCGCCAAGAACCTTGGTCTCGACGATATAGGCTTGGCGGCCGTTGTAGGCCGGGTAGGGGCTCTTGCCGTCTACGATTGCGCAATAATTGACCGAATCTCGAGCCGTCATCTCGGGGAACTTCGTCCAGCGATATCGCGCCGATTTCGGATCGACGAGGCTGAGCCCGACCGCGTCCATGATGATTTTCTTCTCGGCAGGCGTCAGGTCGCGCTGGCCGATCGCTGCGGCTGGGGCGGGGCTTGCCGCGGTTCCGGGGCCGCCGGCCGACGGCGCGTTCGCCGCGCATGCCGACAGTATCACGGCGGCGGCGAGCGTAACCAATACTGTCAGACAGGCTGGCTTCACGAGCCGCGGTTCCTAGTCAAATTTGCGGATGCCGGTCGAGAGGCGTCAGGCCGGCTGCGACATCACGAAGCCCCGGAGGCTCGCAGTCTTCGCGGCAAGGGTATGGAACCGATTCCATTTCATCGTCAATCCCCGAGGCCGAGCCGAATGACCAACGATGCGACGAACTGCCAGCCGCATATAAAGCGGAACGTGGCAGCGAGAGGGTGATTTCGTGTCAACTGTGTCTTTTCTGCACTAGGCATTTGCCCCCTTCCAACTATGGTGCAACCGTTCATAGCACCGGGGAGAATGGTCAATGAAGAAGCTTGCCTTAGCAATCATCGCGGTGCTCACTCTCGCGACTATTGCTGGCTGTGCCGCCCCGCCGCCGCCGGTGGTGACGAAGGGGTAATCTCGGCACGCCAAGCCAAGATTGGGAAAAGGGTCGGCTAACGCCGGCCTTTTTTCCTTTTCGGCCTCCATCGCGGGAGCTCGGGCGGCGGGATAAGCCGGCTGCTATTTCTCGTTCGGCAGAATCGATTTGATGGTCGCTACCAGAGCCGGTGGCGTCTCGTAGAGTTTGGCGACGAGTCGTTCGAGCATCTCGGGCGGCGTGTAAGTCATGTCGAGCTTGGCGCGGCTGGCTTCCGCGAGGAGCTGCGGATCGTGCGCCGCATCAGCCATCGCCTTGCGTATGACGCTGACGCGGTCTTGCGGAACGCCGGGCGGGAACGCATAGGGCCGGCCGAACTCCGTCGAGGCGAATGCAAATCGCATGAGCGCCCGTTGTTCGTCCGTCTTGGCGTAATCGAAAATCGACGGGACATCGGGAATTTCCGGAATCGGCGCTTCTTCGGCGCGCAGCAGAAAGACGAGCTTCCCCTCTCGGATCAACTGATCGACGGTGCGGAATTGTCCGTACGACGCGCACACGCCCTGAGACTCGCCGCGCACCGCGGCGAGGATGGAGTCACCCATCCCATTATAGCCCTCGACGATGCGAAACTTGGTATGCAGCACCTTGTTCAACACCGTCGGAACAATCGCCAGCGACGATGAGGCGCCGCCGGCACTGACAATCATTTCGTGCGTGAACAGGTCGGCGGGCGTTTTCACCGGGGCATCCGAGCGGCGGACGCACACCCGCGCCGGGTGTGAGGTCGCGCCGAGCCAGATGAGCCGGCGCGGGTCGACCCTGACGTTCGGCTCTCCGGTCAGCGCGTCGTTGACGATGTTGCGGGAAAACGAACCGAATACGGTGCCGTCGCGCGGCGCCTGCGCATACAGGTAATTGACCGCCGCAACGCTCGCCGCTTGCGGCATGTTTTGGACGATGACGGCCGGCGCGCCGGCGATGTATTTGGGCAGATATTTGACCAGCAGCCGCGCACCGACATCGTAGTCATTGCCGACCGGAAATCCAGCAATCAGATGAATCTGCTTGCCGCGGTAGAAGGTCTCGGCGCCATGACCCGCGTTGCCGCACGCCGCAGCGACGCATGACAAGGACACGACCGCCAGCAGCACGCGGCGGACGAAAGCCGGGCTGGCGCAGCGCATCAGGAATTGCCCGCCGTTTGCCGAGGCGTTCGCTCACTCGGCGGCGCGCTTGTGCGCCAGCGCCGCGGCCGCCTTGTCGTAGGCCTCCTCGCGCGCCAGCTGCTGCTTGAGCCCGACCAGTTCGTAGTAATCTTCGAGCGGCAGTAAGTGGTCGAAAGTCGGGGTCAGTGAATTTTCCTGTTTGAGGATGCGCAGCACGTTGCGCACAGCGTTGGCGGCGGCGAACAGCGCGACCGACGGAAATGTCGCCGCCACCACGCCGGCCGCTTCGAGGTCTTCGAGGCTGCGCTTCTTGTTCCCGGCCGCCTGTGACAGCGTCGCCATATGCGGTCCCGGGATTTCGCGCCGGGCGCGCTTGATCTCGTCGATCGAATCAAATCCCATCGGCTTCGCCATATCGGCGCCCGCTTCCATGAACAGCTGGCAGCGCGCAATCGCAGAATTAGGGCCCTCGACCGCGGCGGCGTCGGTGCGCGCGGCGATGAAAAAATCCGGATCGCGCCTCGCGTCGAGCGCCGCTTTCACCTTGGCGAGCATCTGCTCGACCGGAACCACCTGCTTGCCGGGCAGATAGCCGCAGCGGTTGGGAAACACCTGATCGCTGATGAAGACACCGGCAACGCCGGCGGCCTCGAACGCCCGGATCATCTGCCGCACATTGTTGACGCCGCCGAACCCAGTATCCGCATCGACATAGATCGGCACTTCGACCGCTGCGGCGACCCGCGCGTAATGATCGGCGTAGTCGCGCATATTCGATTGACCCATATCGGCCTGGGCCAGCATCGAGCCGATCGCCGCGTAGCCGCCGGCGCAGATCGCCTCGAATCCCTCGGCTTCCATGATCCGCGCCGATAGCGCGTCATAAGCGCCCGGCATCAGCACGAGGCGCTTGCCGGCCATGATGGCTCTGAATTTCTTGCGCGAATCCATCCGCCGCACTCCCTTTCGTCAGCGATTGTCTTTTGCGGTCTGCAGCCAGGGCTGCGCCGCCGCGACGCGCTGCTCCCAGCTCACGATCTCATTCATGTGTTTGAGCGTCAGCCCGATGTCGTCGAGGCCTTCGAGCAGGCGCGTGCGGTCGGCGGCCGCAATGTCGAAGGCCATGTCGGCGCCGCCGGGACCGCTGATGCGCTGGCTCACGAGATCGACGGTGAATGGCGCCGCGCCGTTTGCCGCGACCACACGGGCCGTCAGCGCATCGGCCTCTTCCGCCGCAAGCACGATCGGCAGCACGCCGTTTTGCAGACAATTCTCGCGATAGATGTCGGCAAAGCTCTTTGCCACGATGACGCGGATATTGTTCGCCACCATCGCCCACACCGCCGACTCGCGCGATGAGCCGGCGCCGAAATTATTGCCGGTCACCAGAATTCCCGCGTCGCGAAACTGCGGCTTGTTGAGGATGAAATCCGGATCCTCGCTGCCGTCCTCGCGCCGGCGCGCGCGGTAGAACAGCGTCACCTTGTAGTCCTCCTTAAGGTCGCGCGAGTGCATGACCGGCGCGATCTGATCGGTGTTGATATCGTCGCGGATGAGCGGCGCGGCGATGGCGGTATGGCGGGAGAACGGCTGCATCACACGGCTCCCGCCAGCACTTGCCGCACGTCGGCGATGCGGCCCGCAATGGCGCTCGCCGCTGCGGTCGCGGGCGAAGCAAGGTGCGTCCGCGTCTTCGGTCCCTGCCGGTTCTCGAAATTGCGGTTGGTGGTGGAGACGATGCGTTCGCCGGGCGCGCCGCGGTCGCCGTTGCCGCCGGCGCACATCGAGCAGCCGGACTCGCCCCAGAAAAATCCGGCCTCGCGGAACACGCGATCGAGACCGGCCGCTTCCGCCTCGCGCTTTACGGTCGAGGAGCCGGGCACCACCATCGCGGACACGCCTTTGGCAACGTGCCGGCCGCGAACCACGGCGGCGGCGAGTTCAAGATCGGGCAGCCGGCTGTTGGTGCATGAGCCGATGAATACGCGGTTGACGGGCAGTCCGAGCAGCGGCGTTCCGGGCTGCAATCCCATATAGGTGAACGCACTTTCGGCAGCGGGGCGCCGCCTGGCGTCAAGCGTGGCCGGCTCAGGCACGCGGCCGGAAATGCCGACAACCTGGCTCGGATCGGTGCCCCACGTGATCTGCGGTTCAAGCGTGCCGCAATCGAGCGTCACTTCGCAGTCGAATGCGGCGTCGTCATCGGTGACCAGCGTACGCCAGTGCTCAAGCGCGCGATCCCACATCGCGCCTTGGGGCGCGTACGGGCGGCCCGCAAGCCAAGCGAAGGTGGCGTCGTCGGGTGCGACGAAGCCCGAACGGCCGCCCATCTCGATATTGAGATTGCACAGCGTCATGCGCTGTTCGATCGGCATGGCCGAGATGGCCGAGCCGGCATATTCAACTGCGTAGCCGCGGGCACCGGCAACGCCGAGTTCAGCGATCAGCCGCAGTGCCACGTCCTTGGCGCTGACATGGGCGCCGAGCCGGCCATCGAGCCGCGCGCGCATCCGCTTCGGTCGCTTCAGCGCCATCACCTGGGTCGCAAGGATGTGCGTCATTTCGGTCGTGCCGCACCCGAACGCCAGCGCGCCGACACCTCCGACAGTGCTGGCATGGCTGTCGGGGACCGCGTGCGTGGCTCCCGGCAGGACGATGCCGACTTCCGGCGCCACCACGTGAGAGATGCCCTGCTCTGGATCGCCGATGTCGAACAGCCTGATGCCGTTGCGGTGCGTGCCTTCCCGCATCGCCTTGATGAATGCAGCGCCGGTCGGGTTGCTGTCGTCGTTGCGTCCCGGTTTGGTGGCGACGGTGTGGTCCTGCACCGCGAAAGTCAGGTCCGGCCGGTGGACCTTGCGCTGCTCCTTCTGCAAATACGCGAAGCCATGGTGCGCGTGCAGCTCATGCAAAACGTGACGGTCGATATAGAGAAGATCGCGGCCGTCGGCGCGTTGCCCGACCAGATGCAAGTCCCAGATCTTGTCGAACAAGGTGTGCGGCATGACGTTATCCCTGCGGCCGATGCTTGGGCTAAGCTGTGGCTATCTTGGGCGGACGTAGGGCTCAAGGCAAGCGCAGCAGATATGCGTGCCGCGGCTGAGTTGCCCGGGTTGAGCGCGGCGAAACCCGGGAGCGGCAATGTAAGCCGGAAGATCGTCCCCGGATTTCGCTGCACTCAATCCGGGCTACAAATCGGAGCATCTTATGCCACGCGTTGTCGGCATTGATCACCTTGTTCTGAGCGTCGGCGATTTCGCGCGCTCCAAGGAATTCTACAAAAAGCTTCTGGGTTTTCTCGGGTTCAAGCTCAAACATGAATATGACGACATGGCGGGCTGGAGCAACGGCAAGACCTTGTTCTGGATTGCCGCCGCCGATGCGCAAGGCCGCAAGCACAAATACCGCAAGGGCGATATTGGCTTCCATCATTACGCATTCGAGTTGTCCAGCCGCAAGGACGTGGATGCGCTTGGTGCGTTTCTCGAAGAAAACGAAATGAATGTGGTCGACCCGCCCGGCGAATATTACGAGCGGAATTACTATGCGGTTTATTTTACCGATCCTGACGGCATGAAGCTCGAAGGAATGATCTGGGCGCCGCCGGAAAAGAAACGGAAAAAAGCGCGCGGTCTTACCCGCGCACGCAATCCCCGGAAGACGCGTTCAAGACGCCATGCTCATTAAGGCCTGAGCGGTGGCTATTACGGTGTTGCGGCCCCGTCGCTTGGCGGCGTAGAGCGCAGCGTCGGCAGTCTCGACCATATCGGCCGGAGGCTGACCCTTGCCGGGAACCATCGAATTCACTCCGACGCTGATGGTGACGAGACCGCGCGGCGCTTCGGCGTGCGTAATCATCAGGTCTTCGATCGATTTTCGCGCCTCCTCGGCAAGAGCGGCCGCGCGCTTGAGATCGAGTCCAGGCAACAGCAAAGCGAATTCCTCGCCGCCGTAGCGGGCGACCAGCACGGCCTCCTCCAGCGTGACCAGCGAGAGTGTCTCGCCGACCGCGCGCAGGCAGGTGTCGCCGGCGACGTGGCCGTAACGGTCGTTATAAAGCTTGAAATGATCGATATCGATCATCATCAGCGCGACCGGTGTGTGAGTCTTAAATCCGTGTTGCCAGATGCGGTCCAGCTCACGATCGAAGCCGCGCCGATTAGCGAGGCCGGTAAGTCCGTCAAGGCTCGCCAATTCTTCGAGGTGCTCATTGGCGATGCGCAGCTCCTCCTCGCGGGTGGCAAGCTTGAGCGCCATGTCGTCGAAAGCGGCGGCCAGCGGGACAAACTCGGCAACCCAGCACTCCTGATTCGCCCGCACATGCAGATCGCCCCGGCCGAAACGAGCGACGGTCCGCGCCAGCGAGCGGATCGGCCGCACGACCAGCTGCTCGCCGCCGAACCAAGTGACGATCAGGACAAAAATTCCGATCAGCCCCAGCTGCAGGTAGGCCACGTTGATTTCATGATCGATGCCATTGTGGACGGCGGCTTCGTCGAGACCGACCGCAAATCGCGCCTGCGTCCATGGTACGCGGACATAGCCGAAGATGCGCGGTATGCCGTCGAAACCGGCTCCGGTGACGGTGCCCTGATCTTGCGCCGCCATGCCA